>Ga0214921_10004707_pt1 | contig 19851 bp, 34 predicted proteins | sample LL1505_MetaG_FD_177992 | JGI IMG/M metagenome (GOLD analysis project Ga0214921, IMG submission 177992) | Freshwater microbial communities from Lake Lanier, Atlanta, Georgia, United States - LL-1505 | ecosystem: Environmental > Aquatic > Freshwater > Lake | place: USA: Georgia | collected...
CCCCTGCCCCCTCTCCCACCCCCGCACCCGCCGTCAACGCGGCAGGTCAAGCCTTCTGGGACCTTGTGTCCGGTCATGCTCACGCCCAAGCCGCCGCCCTCGTAGCAGAGGCCGTTGCCAGCGTGGCGCAAGCGGGTCCCGCCGCCATTGACTGGAAGGTCAACGGCGTGACCTTTGCGAAGAGCGAGGGAACACGTCACGCCGCTTACAAGCGGGTAATGCGGAAGATTGCAGCGGGGTTCTCTAACGTCATGCTCGTTGGTCCCGCCGGTTCCGGCAAAACGTCCATTGCGGAGCATCTTGCAAAGGACCTTGGCCGTCCGTTCGCGGCTGTCTCCTGTAGCGGTGGCACCACAGAGCGTGCCTTCACGGGCCGCCTCCTTCCCAACCTTGTCACGGGTGAGGGCAAGCACGTTGCCCCTGAATTTCTCACGGCCTATGAGGGTGGGGGCGTAATCCTCGTAGATGAATGGGATGCGGCGGATGCCAGCGTTGCGCTTGTCCTGAACGCTGCCCTTGCCAACGGCTGGATTCCAGTACCCGACCGGGCAGACAAGCCCCGCGCCGTGCGCCACCCCGATACGGTCATCATTGCAGCGGCCAACACCTATGGCACCGGAGCGGACCGGCAGTATGTGGGCCGCAACCAACTGGACGCATCCACCCTTGACCGATTTGTTGGCGCAATGGTGACGGTGGACTACGACCGCGAACTTGAGGGTGCGCTTGCAGGGCACCCTGCCCTGTGTGCGCGGGTCTGGGAGGTCCGCAAGCGGGCAGAGGAAGCCAAACTCCGCCGCATCGTCGGCACCCGCTTCCTTCTGTCCGCCCGCCGTCTGGTCGCAGCGGGCGACACTGTGGAAGAGGCGGTCCGCGAGTGTCTGGAAGGTTGGACGGAGCAAGAGAAGGCCAAGGTGGGCGCCGCCTAACAGGCGCCGGGGTTCCTGACAGGGGCTCCCCATAAAAGCCCCCGTCCTACCACCCGCAACACCCTAACCAACGAAAGGCCAGGCCCATGTTTACCCGTACCACTGTTAACTGCCGTGAGATTGTCTGTACCAACGTGCGCGAGATTGTTGAAGCGTATCCGCTCCCTCCCACCGTCGCACACAACACCCACCTTGCGCCGGAATGCACGCACAAGGGGACAAGCTACGCTGGTAAGGAATGGTACGGTGACGCTAAGACTCAATCCGATTGTGATGCCGCCGTTAGCAGCGGGTGGCACAAGGGTGCTGACAAGGTGTCGCGGTTTGCGGAGGAGCTTGCAGTTAACGCACCCCCTGCCGTTGACGTTCGCCGCAAGCGCCGCCGCATGGATGACGGCGACGACCTGTGTATTGACAGCGCCATGCGCGGCGAGTGGGACACCGCATGGGAGACGTTCCGTCGCGCTGAAACCAACGGCAACCCTATTGTTGAGCTTGTCTTTAACTGGGGCATGTCGTGTGGCGTCACGGGCGAGCAAATGTTCTGGCAGGGTGCGGTGGCTTGCGCTCTAACAGACATCCTCGAAGGTGCGGGCTACCGCGTGGGGCTGACCGCAGTCCAGGCTATCAGGCACGGCAGTCCAACCCCCGGCAAGGGCGTTCGCGCGGCCACCGTCATCCGGGTTAAGGACGTTGGGGATTCCATGTGCCTCTCCGACCTTGCCGCATTCACCGCGCACGCAGGGGTCTACCGTACTTACGGTTTCAAAATGATTCTGGAACACTCCGCCAAGGTAGAGGGGAACCTTGGCTATCCCGAGTACGACGACGCAGACATGCGCGGGGATGTTGCCGAGTCCGGGTATATCTCCGACCGCGCTGTCTGGATTCCCTCCGTGTACGACCGTGCGTCCGCTATCCGCACCGTCCGCGAGATGTTGGAGGCGCTCGCCAAGTAGCACCATTCCTCGCCGGTTAGGCCGGTCCCCGGGTTCGACTCCCGGGCGGGGACTGCAACACCGCCGCACAAACACAAACAACAAACAGAAAGACAAACAAACATGAACGCCGAAACCGTCAACGCTCTCCGCGCTAAGCCGTTCTCCGCCATCCTCACCGCCCTGACCGAGCCGGGCGCCGTTGTGGTCACGCAGTATGTGGACCCGGACGGGTTTGAAGTTACGCTCTACCGCAAGCACCCCGGCGACCGTCTCCGCTCGTACTCTCGCAAGCTCGTTGAAGTCTGCCGCTAACCACTAACCGCGTTGACCGGGCCGCGTGACGTGCCCGTGTCCCATGCCGTACCGCAGTTCAACCCAAACAGAAAGCAAGCCATGCCTATCAAGTTCATAGACGCGCACATCACCAAAGAGTCTTTCTCCTACGCCGCACGCAATGGGCACAAGCCAACCCGTGAAGTGACGGACGCGCTCGCTCGGCTGGAGGTCATCGTTTTGGCCTACGTCCAAGCAGAAGAGAACGGCGACCCTCTCATGCTCACGGATGCGCTCATCAACGAGGCCGTGTCATGCGCGGACATTCGCCGCCGCTATCTCGCAGAGATTGACGGCAAGTCCAAGCCCGTTCCCCCTCCCACGCAGTCCCCCGCTAACGCATAGGAGATAAGCCATGACGGCGCACGCCCGTATGATTCTGGCAGAGCAAGCCGCAAAGAACCTGGAGTCTGCCCTTCTGTTTGCGTCTACGCATGGACCGCACTTGCGGTTCCCGCGTGAGGCGCACATCACTCTGGACGGCGTGTTGTACGCGCTGCGCCAGCTTGCAGAGGACGAACGCGAGAGGCTGGAGGAGTTCGCCAAGGGTAACGGCAAGCCTGACCCCGAGCCGTTCTAGCAGCAAGGGCCTTGACGGGTGCGCCCTAAGCATCCCGTCCCATGCAACACCCAACCACCAAACAGAAAGGCTATACCATGCAAACGTTCCTGCCGTTCCCTAGCTATTCCGACAGCGCCCGCTCGCTTGACCGTATGCGCCTTGGCAAGCAGCGCGTGGAGGCGTGGCAGATTCTCCGCGCCTTGCGCGGCGAGTCCAAGGGTTGGACCAACCACCCCGCCACCCGCATGTGGCGTGGCTATGAGTTCAACCTGTCTGTTTACGGTGCCATCATGTGTCAGGAGTGGTTGCGCCGTGGCTACAAGGACAGCCTGTTGCCGCGCTTTGAGTCGGTCATGTTGTCCCTACCCGTGACCCTCCCTCCCGAGTGGGTCCACCGCACAGACATTCACCTGTCCCATCAAAGCAACCTTATCCGCAAGCTGCCGTCCCACTACGGGCCGCAGTTCCCCGGAGTCCCTAACAACCTGCCGTATGTGTGGCCTGTCCTGTCCTAAGGAGCAAGCAATGCCTGATAGCGCGTGGCTGTGTCTGTTAGTCGGAGTCGTGTTCTTCCTCGCAGCACTTGGAGAGTCCCATGAAGGCTGAGACAAACATTACCGTGGTCTGGAAGCGTGTCGGCTATTCCCCGATGGTCATCACCATTCCCAACGACCTGCCGTCCATGCAAGCATTGGTTGGCGGATACATCGAGCCCGTACCGTTCTGCTCTGAGACAAGCCCGGCCCTGGACTACATCACGAACGAAGAGGGCCGTCTGTTAGAGCTTATTCCAAGCGTCATCACCAAGGAGTACGGCAGCCTGTGCGGTGACGTGTTTGTGTCGGCCTTAGACAACGAGCGTGGCGAGCAGCGCAGCCTCACGCCCGAGGAAACCGCCGAGGCTCTGGCCCGTCTGACGGAGGAAGCCTATGAACCCTGATAAGTCCACGCACCTTCCGCACGGATGGAAGTTGACTGTCACCGTGTCATGTGGAGGATGCATGCGAACCGAGTACGCGGAGAACGTAAGCGTTCCGCGTGTAGCCAACGCCCTTCGCACCGAAGGCTGGCGCTATGACGTAGACGCCCATGACTGGAAGTGCGGGAGCTGTCTTGAGCGCATGGGAAGATAAGATTGGGCAGGCACCGCCGAGTCCGTTTGGTTCGGCGCGTGCCCGCCGTTGGCTGAAGAAGCACACGACTTGGAGCGACGGCAGCCCCATGTATGCCGCCATCAAGCGGGATGCATCGGGGCTGTGGTCTTTCTCGCTCACTCGTCTAACCACAACCTACTGGCGGCGCGTCCTCTGCGAAGGCGGGGACATGCTGTTTGAGCAATGCACACAAGCCGAGGCCGAGGGCCTCTAGGAAAAACCACCGATGGACTATGTTCGCTATGACCCACGCCGTCACCGAAAGCCAAAGGCGCTGAAGGCTGGTTGGTTTTCGATGCGGATTTACGAGGCGCTCATCGACCTGTCTGCTGTCTATGACCTGCAAGGATTGCTGTCAGCGGACTATCTGGATGCCAACTTTATCTGCCGGGAGATTAACCTTCAGATTGAGGATGTCGGTCTAGAGTTCGATGAAGAGAGCGAGCTTCACAAGCTGGTACGCGGTGCGCTTGGCCGCCTTGTGGAGATTGGGATGCTGGAGCCTGACGGCGACAACCTCCGCATCAAGGGGTGGGATGAGTTCTATGGTCGCAAGTCGCGTGCCGATGGAACCCGTGTCAGCAAGTTCAAGGTGTTAGACTCTGGCACGAAAACTGAAACCCAACAAAAAACAGAAAACGCTACACCACACCACATCACTACACCCACGGAAGAGTCGTTTTCTGGGGCTCGCTTGGCCGGACTCTGGAACGAATGGGCATCAGGCCACGGCTTGCCGCAGGTCACGAAGGTTGCCGGTAAACGTAAGACTCTGGCAGACACGCGAGCCAAAGAGCAGCCCGAGTCCTACTGGCGTGAAGTCCTGGGGCGTGTTGCCATGTCTCCGGGTCTGCTTGGCAAGAACGACCGGGGATGGACTGCCACCTTCGACTGGCTGGTTGAACCCATGTCTGCGGCCAAGGTCATGGAGGGGAAGTACGACAAATGGGGCAAGGCGTCTGGCTCTTCCGCAGTCATATCCCCGAAGCAGGCCGAGGAACTCTACGGCCCCGGAGCAGAGTGATGGCCTACAAACAGAAGCACCCCAAGTGCAAGGAGAAGGGGTGTCCGTCTCTGCGCCACTGCAAGGGCCTGTGCAAGGCGCATTACCGACGCCTTACTGGAGAGCTGTCAGGCCCGGTCAAGCACTACACCCGCAACCGTGGCGCTATGTGTAGGCTTGTGTGCGACAAGCCTGCATATGCACTCGGTTTATGCAAGGCCCACTACCACCGGCACCGCAACGGTAAGTCCGACTGGTATGGGCCGCTTGCTCATCGGCGTCCCGACAAGGGTCTTCCGTTTGGGCGTGTCTGGATAGCTCCGAAGTATGCGGCCCTGTTCCAGCGCATTGCTCAGGACCGTGGCATGACGCTTAACCGTTTGGCCACGAACATTCTGGAGTCTTACGCTAGGTCCCGGCTCAGCGAGAAGGAGAGTTTCCGGGGAGACGAGTTGACTATCGACACATGGAGTCGTAGAGACTAGCCGCCCCAGCGGTGGGGCAAGGAGAGAAAGTGGAACTACATAACCATGAAGTAGAGCGTGCCCTGCTAGGCGCACTCTCAAACGTAGGGACCATGGACGCGGCCAAGGCTGTGTCCATGCTGCGGTCGTCCCATCTAACGCATGAGGACATGCATCACCCTAGGCACAAGGCGCTGTTCAAGGCGTGCCATGACGTGCTGATTGCGGGTGACGCACTAACCCCTCTTTCAGTCAAGGCCGAGCTGGAGCGTGGCCCAGGTTTGCCTGCGGCTGGCGGCTGGGAGTACCTGACCAAGGTTCTGCTTGACCCGACGTTCGATTCTCACGGCTTTGAGTCACACGCTAAAGTCGTGAAGGACTTGGCCCTACGCAGAAGCGTGCTGTCCGAGCTGGCTGACCTCAAGGCGTCCATCATGGACGGCAAGATGTCGCCAACCGAGGCCGCATCCCAGTTCACCGGCAGGCTTGCGTCCTTTGCCGTGGCTGACGGAAGCATCAAGACCCTGCGGGACACGGCGCAAGAGCTGGTCAACCACCTAGACGACATCAACAACGGCAAGGTGGACCCCATCCTGCCCACTGGAATCCGTGCGCTGGATGCCGTCATTGGTGGACTACAGCCGACGCTGACTCTGGTTGGAGCCCTGCCCGGCGTAGGCAAGAGCGCGTTGATTGCGACGATGGCCCAGTCACTCGCCCGCCGAGGCAAGCGTGTTGGTGTTATCTCTCTGGAGGATGACGCGCAATGGCTGGGCTGGCGTCTGCTATCGGACGAGAGCCGAGTTGACCAGTTCGTGCTGCGCTTCAGGAAGCTAACAGACCAGGCGTTTCAGCAGGCGGTCGATGGCTTTGGGAGGATGCATCTGTACGCAGACCGCCTGTTTCTGGTGGACGGCTCTGACTACGGCATGAACATCGAGCAGGTCATCCAGTCCTGCAATGCGCTGGTTGCTCTGCATAAGTGCGAGGCCATCATTGTTGACCACCTTGGAGAGATTAGCGGGGCTGGTGACGAGGCGAGATACGACATGGAAGTGTCTCGTAATCTGTCCAAGCTGCGTGGAGTGGCGAATCGCTTTGGAGTACCCATGGTCGTCGCTGCCCACTTCCGGCGGAGAGAAGGTCTTGGACCCGGTGACATGCCCCGGCTGTCAGACTTCGCTAACTCTAGTGGTGCAGAACGGAAAGCACGGGTGGCGCTTGGACTATCTAGAGAGCCCGACTCTGACACGATGACCATTCACGTTCTCAAGAACACTAACGGCAAGGCTGGCCGCAGCGTAGAGGTTAGGTTTCAAGGCGCTGCCGCCATGCTCAAGGCCACGGAGGGGATGCCATGAAGTGCGAACATCATTGGACCGTTACAAGCGAGTGCCCGAAGTGCCTGCGAACCGAGGTGGAGCAACTGCGGCGTGATTGGGCTGAAACGCAGAACGCCCTCAACCAAGCGGCATACGAGCGTGACGAAGCGCGAGCCGAGTTGAGCGTCGTCCGTAAGGACCGCTCAGAGCTACGCCTACAGGCGGTTACGCTCCGAGAGGCGCTCAAGGGCTACTACCATGAGTGCCTGTGCAACCGGGATGAAATCCGGGCCGCAAACAAGCGCGCGTACAGCGCACTTCAGATGACGGACCACCTACCATGAAGAACCACGTCCTGAGCCTTCACCCCGATGGCTGGACCCGCAGCCAACTGCGAGCTTCGGTGTTGGCGGCGATTGACGCCGTACCGCTGGTGACGGAGGGCGACAAGTGAGGCCGCTTCCGTTCGTCATCTACTACGTTCCGCGCGTGGGCAAGGAGCCGCGCTCCTACGTCATCCACTACCGCCGCGGTGTCACGTCCGCCAGTGATGCCGAGGTCCTCATGTATAGGCGCTTGGGCTTCAAAATCCGCAAGGCGCCGAAGGCCAAAGAGGGCGACAAGTGACCCGCCCCAAAAAGACCGGACCTCGCTCCAAGGTGTGCGCCTCGCAGGTCGCCTGCGACGGCACCTACGTCAGCCACGTCTCAGGGTTTGACGCCTGCTACCACTGCCGTCAAAAGCTGGCGCAAAGGGCCAAGCCTCCCAAGCCGCTTCGTGGACAGCATTGCATAGACACCTATGAGGGACGGCTATGACGTTTGGCAATCTGATTGGATTAGCCAATGCCGCCGACCGCATCCTCACAAGCTTACGCCGGGATAACCCGGAGAAGTTGTTGTCCCGGCTGGCAGACATTGCTGATGACGAGAAGGCGCTGAACCGTTTGCATCAAGACCTAGAACAACTCACCCGGAAGCTGGCGTTCTTTCGCCAGACTCCGGCTTTCATCGGAGACACACATGAGCCTGTGGGCAGCCAAGGGAGTGAAGAACTGCATGAAGTGCGGGACTCTGAGACTGGAATCAGGTCTGCACGAAGGAGTGTGCGCTGATGCTGGGTGGTGCGCCAAACAGACAGCCATCCCAAGCATGATTGCTCAAGATTGGGTTCGCATCAGCGAAGACTTGAGAAACCTGGGCTGCGCTGGCTTTGAGGTCGAGGGCAAGAAGTACGTCCTCTACTCTGTTAGCGGAGGAGAGACTGTCAGAGAAGAGGTGGATGATGAGTAAGCGAAGTCAAGCATGGAAGGCGCTAGAGCGAGAGGCTGCTCGCCTGTTGGGTGGAAAGCGAGTGGTGCGTGGAGACTGGGGTGAGTCGGATGTGGACGTTAAGACCGAGTTCCCGCAGCTCAAGGTGGACTGCAAGTACCGTCAGTCTCACGCCCATCACGCGCTACTCAAGACCATCGACAAGAAGTATTGCGTGCCCAAGGGCGGGACTCCCGTGCTTGTCACCAAACACAAAGGACAGCCGGGATGTAACGTCACCATCACCGGACAAACCTTCGCCACACTGCTCGACTGTCTGCGCGTAGCCAACCGCCTATGCCGAGCAGACGTGATGTTGTTTGCCGACATTGCCCGAGAGGTTACGGCGAATAGTGAAGACCTGGAGGAAGGAATCCGAGGACTGACCATGGGAGAGCGTCATGACTGAGCATGAAGAAGAGTTGCAGTACCGCAGAGAGATGGCTCGAGCGAAGAACGGTAGCTTCCCCGAGGACAAGTTCTGTGTTGTCTGCAAGGCGCACATGCCGGGCAGGAAGAAGATGGCACGTTATTGCAGCAACAAGTGCAGGCAGCGGAACAAGTACGACAAGGTGCGCGTAGGTGGGAAGAAAAAGGTCGTTGACTTTGAGTGAGCGGTAGCTAGTATTCGCTGGTCCGCAGCGGTGCGGCCAACGAGAAAGGGCTAGGCGAAAGCCAACCCCTCCAACTGTAGCAATCAACCACGCAGTAAGGAGACGTGTATGTTCCAGAAGGCAACCAAGACCAAGAGCAAGCTGCGCCTCACCATCGACGGACCTGCCGGAAGCGGCAAGACATATTCCTCGTTGCAGATGGCGAGCGCGTTGGACAAGAAGATTGCGCTCATCGACACCGAGCATGGCAGCGCCAGCAAGTACGCAGACCTGTTTGAGTTCGACACGCTGGAGCTGACCGACCATAGTCCTCTGGCCTACGTCGATGCCATCAAGGCTGCGGCTGACGCTGGATATCCCGTCCTCATCATCGACTCCCTGTCCCATGCTTGGGTCGGGGCTCTGGAGATTGTGGACCGCGAGAAAGACAAGTTCGGCTCCGGCTGGCGCAAGGTGACGCCGATGCACAATAAGCTGGTCGAGGCCATCCTGTCCTACCCCGGACATGTCATCTGCACCATGCGCTCTCGCATGGCGTATGAGTCGGAGAAGGACCAGAACGGGCGGACCATCATCCGTAAGGTGGGCATGGCCCCGGTTCAGCGCGAGGGCATGGAGTACGAGTTCGATGTGGTCATCGACCTTGGCCTTGAGGGCAACGTCAACATCAGCAAGACGCGCTGCCCTGTTCTGTCCGACAAGCTGTTTACCCGCCGTGATGTCCCCAGGATTGGCGCTACCCTCGTCGGCTGGCTGAACGGTGGCGTTGAGAAGAAGGCCGAGCCTGCCCCTGCGTTCGTTACTGCCTCAACCAAGGAGCTTATCGAGAAGCACCTTGGCAAGGAGGAGCCCGAGAACGATGCCAAGGAGCCCACCCCCGAGGAGCTGGCCGTCATTCAGGTGAACGAGTGTCAGTCGCAGGACGAGCTTGTGGCTCTCTACAAGCGCCTCCCCGATGGCGTTCGCAAGGCGTCGGATGTGCTGGCTGCCTTCAAGTCTCGCAAGGCGGAGGTTCGCTAATGCGAAAGGCATTCGTCACGGTTGACTATGAGCCAAGTGCGGAAGAGTTCGACACTCTCGTCGCCTTTATTGGAGGCTGCCAACAGTGTGTCGAGGACTTCCGAAAGGCTTACGAGAACAACACCAAGGAGAGTCACATTGAGTTTAGCCGCACCCTCAATGCTCTTCTTGAGGTTGCCGCCGATCTCAAGTCCGTGTCCGACAGAGCCAAGAGGGAAGTAGTTGATGCGCTCAATAAGAAGGCGGGTGAAGCATGAGCCCCATCATGCCGTCTGCCTCAGAGATTCAGCGCGTTATGGAGTGCGCTGCCTCTGCTCAGCTCCCCAAGGTGCAGTCAACCTCGGACGCTGCGGCGAGGGGTAGCGCAATCCACGCCTACCTTGAGCGACTGGTCAAGGGAGAGCCGGAGGATATTGCCGTTCAGTCCGTGCCAGAGCAGTACCGACTTGCCTGCCTCGACATCGACATGACGCCGTTCTGGGCTCAGCAGTACAGCCAGCTCCAGTCGGAAGTGTCGATTGCCGTCAACGTCAATACGACCCTGGCCCGTGTGCTTGGCTCAAACAGAGCGTACTCGACCGTTACGCCGGAAGAGTTCTACGGCACGGCTGACTACATCGGCAGGACTCAGGACGGCATCCTCGTCGTTGGCGACTTCAAGACCGGCGTTGCCAATGTCGCCCACCCAAGGGACAACTGGCAGCTCAAGACGCTGGCCTACGCCCTGTCTCAGCTTCATGGGGAGGGCGAGGTTGAGGTCGCCATCGTCAAGACGGAGGGCGAGACTCGCATTCTCGTTCACCGCTTCAACTCGATGGACTTGGCTGTCATCGGCTCAGAGCTGAAGTCCCTTCACTCCAGGCTTCAGGCGGCTGCAAACAGCTACCGCGAGGGGAAGCATTGCGACTACTGCCCTGCGTACAAGTTCTGCCCGGCGAAGATTACGCTGCTGCGTGAGCTTGCTGCTGCGCCTGTTGTCAGCTCAGAACAGCTTGCTGGAGAGCTTAAGGGCGAGGACGCCAAGAAGGCCTACCGCAGGTACAAGGCCATCAAGGCTGCGCTCCAGAAGGTCGAGGCAGAGCTTCGTATGCTAACAGACAGGGAGCCCATCGACCTTGGCGACGGCTTTTTCTATGGCCCGACCAAACAGACGCGGGAGGAGCTTGACGGAAAGACCGTGTTTGAGACGCTGACTGGCCTCTACGGCGCTGACGTAGCCAAGTCTGCCGTCGAGTTTGCAACCAGCAAGACGGCCATCGACAGGGCCATTTCCCCTCATTGCGAGAAGGGCACTCGGGCTAGGGCCGTCCGCTCTGTCATTGACACGGTTGCCAGCAATGGAGGAGTGACCATCACGGAGAAGGTCATCACCAAGGAGTACCGCAATGACGAAGAGTGAGGCGCTTGCTTCGGCCATCTACAACTGGGGTCCGAACGCCTATGCCGTCCGAGCCCGTGAGCTTCAGCGCCACCTGAGGTTCCGAGTTGGATATGCGGCGCTTGACCCAGAGGGCCAGCCGATGCTGTTTGTCCTAGGCATGGGCTCATGCTGGGACGAGGCGTTTAGGTCCGCAGAGAGCAACCCCAAGAGCAAGCCGCAGCAAGAGAAGGTCGCAGCAATGAGGCAGGAGTTTCGAGAGAAGGCAGCACAAGTGCAGTCCAACAACCAACAGGAGAGTGCAAAGTGAGCGGAGTGAACAAGGTCATCATCGTTGGGAATCTCGGCAAGGACCCTGAGGTCAAGGCCGTTGGTCAGAACACCGTTGCCAACTTCTCTCTGGCTACGTCCGAGTCGTACACCAAGGACGGCCAGAAGCAGGAGAAGACGGAGTGGCACAAGATTGTGGCCTGGGGGAAGCTGGCCGAGCTGGCTGGGCAGTACCTCAAGAAGGGCCGTCAGGTGTACGTCGAGGGCAAGCTGCAAACCCGCGAGTACGAGAAGGACGGCCAGAAGCGGTACTCCACTGAGATTGTCGCCAACAACATTACCTTCCTCGGAGGCGGCTCCGGTGGTAGGGAGGCTGGCGGCAAGACCGACGAAGAGCTTTTCTAGGGCAAGAGCCTGCCAAGGGTATCCCCTTTCTCCCCTTGGATGGCAAACCGACTGAGTTTCAGCCCCCCTTCTCGGGCCCAAAAAGGGGGGCACTTTTTTTGGAGAGACAATGAACCCTGAAAACATTGCATGGCTGCTGGACCTGATGACCTCTGAAGTTCGTCGCATGTCGAACCTCATGGAGAACATGCAGCGCAACCATCAGCACGCGAAGGACAACGTGCTTGAGGAGGCCAAGAAGGCAGGTGCCTCCAAGGAAGTGCTGGATGCCATCGAGGCTCTTTGGAGCGGCAAGTGAGTCTGTACCCGCCTGAGTCTAGGCATGCGGACTATGTTCCAAGGACGCAAGCCGAGGCGCACTTCGATGCGCTTGTTAGTACCCGCAGGCAGTTAGGCAGAAAGACCTACGGCCAGGGACTAGACCACAACGACCGATACAACTGGAACGTGATGGCTCTGGAGGAGGCGCTGGATATGTGCCAGTACCTCTCGGCACAGAACCTTCGCCTTCTTGAGGCGCTTCGCAAGCTGGGACGCCATGAGCCGGGCTGTGCAATCGTCAAACAGTCGGATGATGACTGCAACTGCGGTTTGCATGCAGCACTTCATGGCGGAGTCTAAGAAGTACCTATGCCTGTGTGGCGGGGAGTTCTCGACTTGGAGAGAGTTCCTCGCCCACAGGTGTCGCTATCTCTAGCGAACCATCCTGCCCTCAATGAGGCAGGCCCCTTCCACAATGGGCACAGGGACAAGCAGTACGTTCCCGTTGCTCTGCCTGTAGCCAAGGCCGAACCCATGCGCCCAGTGGCGCAAAGCGGACGCCTTGTGCATGTAGTCAATCTGGTCGAGGTCGCCTAGCCAGCCGAACATGGCTCCAACGTGTGGCTTTCCAGCGGCGTTGCCAACTACCGCATACCCAAGCCGGTGAGTGTGCCCGATGATGACGTTGCCCTGAAACGTCTCTTGCGCCCTGTAGTGCGCGTATGCGCCTGCATTGCCGCAGTCATGGGTGATGTGCAGCTTCCCCAGCATGACGTGCTGTTTGTACGGGACGTACTCCCAGTCAAGGTCCTTCAGGCCCAGGACTTCATCCACCTTGACGGCGTTGAATAGGGCTGGTGCCTTCTGCATGAGGTATCTCTCAAGCCTGTCCTCATGGTTGCCGGAGACATAGATGTGCCTGCTGGCCCCAAGCGACATCAACTCCTTGAGTCCGCGCCTTACGTCATCAACCTCGAACTGTAGGTCAGCCGCCCTGTTTGGATTCTTGTCGTGGGATGACACGCTGTAGAAGTCAGCGAAGTCTCCCAAGATGCAAACGACATCAGGGCGAAACAGCTTCCCTGCACGCAGCATCAACCTCCACAACTTCTTGTCGTGGTAGGGACGATGCGTGTCAGGGACGAAGAGGATGCGCTCCTGACTCACGACACCTTTCGGATGCCGGGACTCGCAATACCGAGAGCGGCAAGGATGCCGATGACGGCGTTGGCAACGGAAGCCACCCAGCCGGGCAGCAGGCCAGCCTCAGAGGCCCCGAGGGCAGCGGCGGCAAGGACGGCGACCACCGTAAGCACCTGGACCACCGGCTGCTTGAGGACAGCGCCCTGCGCAGGCTCAGAGGGAACGGGGACGGGCACGGTCTGGTTGAGGTTCGTCATGGCTGCTTGTCTCTCTTCCGGGCTGGCGTTTAGCGGAATCATGTTCTCGTCCAGCCCAAGGGCGAGAAGCCTCCGCTTTCTCTCTTCCGGCGGCAGGTTGGGTATCGGCCTGCGCTTCACTTCTTCGGCCATTCTCCCTCCAGAGGTATTGCCCTGAAGCATCTGAAGTCCGGCCTATATGCATGTGTAGCACGGTATCGCACACGCGCACCCTTCTTGGCGGCAATCTCCGGGGAGGTGACTGCGCTATTCCCACCGCAAGCGCCAAAGCTCCTGCCGTCAGGCAGCACCAGCATGACGTGGTTAATCATGTTCATGGCTGGCCCATAGAAAGCCAGGCACGCTTTACCCTTGGCCTGCTTGTCTGTTAGCGGCTGGGACTTCTTTAGGAGAAGCTGTGCGTTGGTGTTTGCGCGCCAGTCGATGCGCTTCCCGGTAGCCGCATAGATGCCAGCGGTAATCAGACCGCTACAGTCGTAGCAGTCCTTGTATTTGGCGCTCTTGAGGTCCTTGCCCGAATAGCCATTCTCTTCGGTGGGCCAGCAATAAGGCAGGTTCTCTTTTGACAGCACCCATGCTACGAAGTCGCCAAGCTCGTTAACGGTGGCGGGCTTTTCTGGAGAATCACTCATGGGGAACCTCCTTCACGTTTGCCTTGTTGTGTCCGGGCTTGGATTCTTGGTTAAGCAGGACTGGCAGCAGACTGTCGCCTTCTTGTGCTTCGGCTGTATGGTTGCCGCAAAGGAAGCCTACGAGAGCTACGAGTCCGCTGCATCTTCGGCAGCCAAGGCAGCAGACGAGTTGGCTTCCAAGTCCGAACAACTGAAGTCTCTTGATGCCAAGGTGACGCAGCTTCAGGACAGGATGCTGCGGTACGAGACTCGTCGGTAGCTACTTGTTGAGTCGCTCCATGCCAGCCTCCAGCTTCCCGAGGCTCTGCATGATGGTCGAGTAGTTGTCCTCCAGTCGGCGGAGACGAATCTCATGCTGGGTGGAGAGCGCACGGTTCTCCTCCCTGGCCTTCTGAAGTGAGTCGATCTCTTCGTGATGACGGTCCACCTGTGACTGAAGGCGGGTGAATGTCGTCACCGCGCCAACAGCCATGGCCGCCAAGGTGATTGCCAGCCCCAGCTTAACTGGGCTTCCGTCGCTGATGATGTTGTTCATGGAGGTTACTCTTCCTTGAGAATATCATCGTTTTGCAGGTCCGGGTTTTGGCGACTCTCGATGAAGTAGGCGGCGTTGAAGTTAGCGTTGTCGGTACGCCCCTCCTCCTCGTCCTTGGCAATGGCCCGCATCAACCGCTGGCCTGAGGTGCCAAACAGACCTGGGTTCTTGGCGAGCGCCTGCTTTACTCTTCCGCTGCGAGTGGCTGCTCCAGCAAGTCCGCGCTCTGCTGCGCCAAGGGCCGACATGGTTGCGCTGGCACCACGTCCCATGAGCTGCGAGGACAGGAATCCATACGGAACGACAGTCTGCGAAGTACCAGACTTGCCAGCCCGAGCAGAGGCGGCAGACTCAACAAGGTTCTCCTTGATGGCTTGGAGCGGAGCAAGCTCCTTGTTCATCTTCTCCAGCTTCTTCGCCTCCCTCGGAGCAACAACAGATGCGCGAGCGCGCATTGCCTCCTTTAGGGTGGCCCTCTCCTTGAGCGGAAGGCCCGCCTTCTCCATTGCGATATTGAGGGCATTCTCCGGCGCGAGATCGCCAAACTCGTTGATGTAGTCCTGAATCTGCCTAAAAGAAGTTCCGTACAGGTCCTCTCGCGGCTTGGTAAGCGGAGCCTTGAGCGTGGTCTGAGACTGATACGGGAATGCGCCAGTTGTTACGGTCGCGCCCTTCGGAGTCGTAATGGTTCCGAGGCCCTGCGTTCCAGCCGGGGCAGGCGTCTGGAATCCACGCATCTGCTGTGACGCAACATCCCTCAGTCGATTCGCGTCATCCCTAAGCTCTGATGCGGCTGGCAGGCCCTTAATCTTCTCTCCCTGCTCGATGCGCGTAGCAAGGTCATCAATCTTCTGGGCTGCGCTACCGAGCATGTCGTTTGGAGTACCTCCCTTCTGGACGTACTTCATCTCTTCTGTGTCGAGAAGCTCGATGAGCTTTCCAAACTTCTTATGCTTTTCCTTGATTGCATCAACCGCGTTTGCCGCAGTCTCCTCAAACGAGCGACCGGGCTTGATGACGCCGGACTTGCGGAGGTAGTTGGAAACAAAGTCGATGTTCTCAAGGCCCTTGCCAAACGACTCCTTGGTCAAGTTCTTGAGCTGCTCTGCGCTCATGCCAGTGGCATACGGGACAAGGCGATCAGCACCCTTCCCTGCGATATTGCTCAGACCCTTCAGCGCACCGGGAGTCTTGGCGACAACGCCAGGAGCAGCAGCAGACAGACCGGCCTGAAGCGCCACATTGCCAGCAGACTCAAGCGCAGAGCCATCCTCGGTGGGGATGTTGCGCGGGATAGCGCCAAGCGCAGCTTCGCCAGCGCCAACCTTGGCGAGCTGACGAAGGCCCATCCCAGCGCCAGCCTTGGCGGTCTTGGCTGCCAAACCACCGGGAGCAACAATCCCAAAAAACTGACCAAGCGGAGAAGCGTATGGACTCTTAGCGAGGAAATCCTCCATCTGCTTCTGGTACACCTTCTGCTGTTTGGCGTAGCCCTCAGGAGCCTCACCGCGGACGACATCCTGTGCAGCCAGCACGGCAGGCACGCCGACGCCAGAGAGCTGCTCAAGAGCGCCGATGCCGAAAGCCTGAGCGCCTTCGGTAAAGCGCTCAGAAAGAGGGCGAGTATCTTCCTGCGGCTCTTCCATGTCGGAGGCAACAGGCTTGACCTCTGGCTGCGCGGTTGAAGCCGCAGCTGCCGCTTCTGCCTCGGCCTTCTTCTTTTTGAGCTGGAGATAACGCATCCTCTCCCGCTCTTCTTGCTCGGTCATTGCCATTGCTATTTGCCTCCGTACTTAGATTCGAGCGCCTTCAGCTCGGCCTCTTCATCCTGAGGGAGTAGTCCAGCAGCGGGAGCTTCTGCCTCTGGCTTCGCCCCCAGCTTCTTGTCGATGACTCCTCCAGGACCATGCCGCTTGTCGCCGGGAACCATGATGCCGCCACGACGGAAATGCTCTGCAACCGTGTCATCGTCGTAGCCGCGATAGATGCGGTTCATGGAGTTGTAGACAAGACCACGAAGTTCCTTGAATCCAAGAATGAACTCGCTGGCGGTGTTGGCTCCCTCGATGTCTGCAAGAGCCTTATCCATTCGCCTCTCTTCGTTTGCCTGAAGAGCGCCTCCGTAGCGAGCGTGAGCGTAGTCGTTCTTGAGTGAGTTGTAGGCCTTCCTAAGCGCAGATGCCTCAGGACCATCAATCAGTCCGGCTGCTCGGTCTGGAACACCGCCAACGATAAATCCGACGCCCGGAATCTTGCTCTTAAACTTTCCCGTCTTTGGGTCTACGGCGATTTTCTCAATCTCAAGAATGTTTGCGACTGAGTTCTCAAGGTCTTTCGGGAGCTGCTTCTCAAGGTTTGTCACCCTGGCGAACGCCTGATTCTCCCTTTGACTCTTAAGCCTCTCGCGCTCAACCTCGGTCCTGCCCTCCTGAGAGGCCCTCATTGCTGCAATCATCAAGTCAACCTGGCGCTGTGCGGCCCTGTCGCCAGAGCGAGAAAGCTCCTGCCAGCGAGCCAGCTGCTCCTTCATGTCCTGCATTCTCTCGGCTGCCTCAACCTTTGAGGCCTGAACCTCAAGCGCACGCTTGGTGCTTTCGTCGGTCTTGAAGACATCGAGCAAGCCCTTGGCGACCCTCTCTGTCAGGCGAGAAGCATCCGGCTCTGGGATGCCAAGCCTGTCCCGTGCAATGCGCTGGTAGAATCGGGCGGTAGGAGTAGTCGGGTCATCGAGGTATGCGTCCTCGCGCCGCTTGCGAGCCGCCTCTTCGGCCTTTGCAGATGCCTCAGTCTCGGCCTTCTTAGTCTCGGCCTCCTTCTCAAGGACGGCCTGCTCTTCGCCAAAGGCTCGACGACCAGCGCCACGGCGTTCCTTCTCAATGGCCATGTAGTCCTGCATCAAGGCAGGAGCAGTAGGCACACCAGAGAATCCAGCAGACGTGGCCATCAGGAGTCGGCCAAGAGAAGAGGTGCTTCCTTCAATGGCGTCCCTCTTCTGTGCCGCACGAAGCCTCTGGATGAGGTCGCTAGGCAGCGCAGGAAGAGCCTTCTCTTTGCTAACAGACGGAGCAGCGGCTTGACTAACAGACGGGAACTGAGGGCGAGCTGGCTCCATCGAGAACGGAACCGACTCCTCCTCGTCATCACCCTCGTCAACCGGAACGCGGGGCATTGAGCGCCCAGCCGTTGCCTTCATGGCCGCAACGGCGTCCGTATACTCAGGAGCGCGAAGGGACATTGAGAGGTCGTATGGCTTACGGCCACCAATGCCGCTAGCCATGCGAGCAGACGGAGCCTGCTCTGGCAGGCCATAAGAAGCCATCCCGTCGCCAGAGTCATCCGGCACAAGGTAGCCAATCGTCCCGGCAATAGGGTCCTTCTCGTACTCAACCTTGTAGCCAGGAGGGACATTCTGCTCCTGCTCTGGGGTGGCTCGCATCTTCATGGCTGCTCCTTAACGAAGGCTTCCGCCGGGTCCGCTTCCGCCGATAACCGCACTTCCAGCCGAACCGGACTGCTGCTTTTTAGGATTTCCAAACTCATCAACAAGTCCAGATGCGCCGCCAGTTGCAACGTTCATGGCAACATCTCCAATGCCACCAATCGTCCCGCCGATGGCAGTACCGGCCTGCTGGTACTGATTGCGAATCTGACCAGCCCTGCCTTGGTGGTAGCCAGCAACGCCGCTGCGTGCGCCGGTCCTGCCCCTGGCAACGTCCATGCGGTTCTGGAAGTTCTGCTGGGCAACCGTGTTCGCATACTTGTTCATCTCGTTGCGAAGCTGGGTGTTGTAGGCGTTGATGCGGTCCTGTGCCTGCGCCCTGTTTGCGGCCTGCTGATACTCCTGGCCACGAATGTCGCCAGCCAGACGGCCAGAGCCGGCCATGGCCTCAAGCGCTCGACGCTGCGCCTCTGCCGCAACATCAAAGCCCTGACGAGCAGCGGCCTCTGCCGCAGCCTGCTCGCCACCAAGGATGTTTGCGTACATCAAACCGCTGCCAGCCTGGCCTCGCTGTGCGGCCTGGGTCATTGCAGCCTGACGGCGAGCCTGAGTCTGCTGATTGACCTGCGCGTTGATGTCGTTCAGCCGGGCACGGTCAATAGCGGTCATCCCGCCCTCGGATGCAACCTGCTGCATCCGCTGGAGCGCATTCATCTGCGCGTCCTTCAGCCGAACGTCCTCCCGAATCTTGTCGAACTCGGTGTTCGTCTGAATCTCGGCTTCGACATTCTTCAGAACGGCAGGGTCAATCTGCCCATACTCGTTCATGTTCTGAAGGAGCAGGTCGTAGACCTTCTTCTCTTCCTCGCTTGCGGGACCCTCGGCAAGCAAGCTGCCAATCCACGCACCTACGCCAGCGCCAAGCTCTTGAAGTGCCATTATGTTCTCCTGTGCGAGGCAATACTACATTAGTCCGTGGTGGTGCGCTTTGAGCTGCTCTTTGCTGGCGTCTTCTTCTGCTGTGCCCGCTCTTGAGCCGAAGTAACGCCCTCCATCCTTGAGTCCTCAATCTCGCGCTGACGCTCTTCAGCAATGCGCTGACGCTCTGCCTCGGCCTCACGGCGCTTACGCTCTTCTTCGGCGGCGGATGCGGCAGCCAAGTCGGCCTGCCTCTTGTCAAAGGCCTGGGCCGAGCGCTCGTTGGCCCCAGATAGCATCTGCTGAAGGTTGCCGTACTTGCTCTGAATCTCCCCAAAACCACGGCCACCGGCCTGCTGAGTCAGGGCCGCGTCCATCAGCGCCTCGCCAGCCGTAGACGGGCTTTGAGCGTATGCCTGACGAACCTGCTCCTGAACGCCGCCAACAGTCCCAAGCCCCTGCGCCCGCTGCTCTGCGGATGTAGACGCCTTCTGGGCCTCGGCATAACGCTCTGGGGCGAACTCACTCATGCTCTTTGCCTGAGTCTTGCCTCCGGCCAGAGCGCCGCCATAGGAGGCCTCGATGCGCTTGTTCTCAAGCTGCGCCTTGGCTCCCTCTTGAGCGGCTCCCGTTCCAACCTTGGACGCCATCCGCTCTGCCTGAGGCTGGTTCTGCCCCAGGTACTCTCCAAGGCTGACAAACCGGCCAAACTGGCCACCAGAAGTGCCAGCAGTTCCACCAAACGAAGGAGCGGATGCAGACATGGGAGCAGGGCTTCCGCCTCCCCTGCCGCCGCCAGTGACCTTCTGGGCCTCCCTCTGGTTGGACATGGCCTCTTCATCAGGCCGCTGCGGAAGTCCTCGACGAACAAGAGCCATGACTACCTCGGAAGCGCAAGGAAGCGCAGGTTATACTTCTGCCCCAACGTCAGGCCGGGGAGTGCGTTTATCTGTAGGCTGCC
>Ga0214921_10004708_pt1 | contig 19847 bp, 22 predicted proteins | sample LL1505_MetaG_FD_177992 | JGI IMG/M metagenome (GOLD analysis project Ga0214921, IMG submission 177992) | Freshwater microbial communities from Lake Lanier, Atlanta, Georgia, United States - LL-1505 | ecosystem: Environmental > Aquatic > Freshwater > Lake | place: USA: Georgia | collected...
ACAAGTTCAAAGTCGAAATAAAAGCGTCTCGGTTATAATTTTTATGTTACGGTGGCTGTAGCTCAGTTGGTAGAGTCCAGGATTGTGATTCCTGTTGTCGTGGGTTCGAGCCCCATCAGCCACCCCAATATTCATGCGCCCTAGCGACCTTTTTGGTTTCTGGGGCGTTTTGTTTTTAAGTTGTTTGTAGGCAATCTGTAGGCATCTTTTGTAAATATCTCCAAGGTATGCGTGCTATCTGCTCGAGCTTTTGTTTAGCAGTTGTGCGCCTAGAAGTGGTCTATGGGTAACTGGAGGAAGCGCCTCTTTCAAAAAATCGTTCTCAACTGCCCCAGCCTTACCCCACACCCCTCAATATGGGCTAGGCTGGCACAACTACATTCATCATTGTTTTACACAAATAATTTAAAAACCAAAAAACTTTGTCTAACGTTTGACATTTTGTAATTTGGGTATGTGTTGTTGTTATTGCTGAACTCGTTTCTACTTAACGTAACTAATGGCGGGTACCCTGTCAATTTCTAGCCAGACTAGACTCCACCATACCCCCACCCCCCAATTTTCTATTTGGGTCCCATCCGAGCACCCTTACACCTAGTTTTGCTCAAACAAAAGTGTGTTTCTTGAAATACAAAAAATCAGCTATAAAAGTTGGAAGTGAGTACCATAGGAAAATTGAAATAATGGGATTTAGCTATGATCGCCACAGATAAAGAATTTCTAAAGTTAAGAGATCGACTTAGGGTATTTGCGGCTGATAGAAGCTGGGATCGGTTTCATAGCCCAAAGAATTTGGTAATGGCACTCATTGCTGAAGCAGGTGAGCTTGTCGAGCCTTTCCAGTGGTTGACTGAAGAGCAAAGTAATCACCTTGATTCAAAGCAACTGTCTCATGTGCAGGATGAGGTTGCAGATGTTTTTATATATCTAATCAGACTAGCTGATAAGTTGGACATTGATTTAATTGACTCTGCCAATAAAAAAATTGATCGTAATAACGAAAGGTATCCAGTATCTGAGGCTTATGCGAGTGCCGAAAAAACAAAATACAAATAGCAGGTAATCTGTGACTTTAATTCCAAATATCTTTATTTTTACGGCTGGAGATTCTGCAGCACGTGCACATCTTTCTGATTCAATTTCTAAGCCCATTGACCCAAACCGCGTCTTGGAACTTTTTGATCCTAACGATCAAGAAATAGTCAGTCAAATTAATTTAAAACACGGACTGTTTGCATGGGGTGCAATACCCGGTGTACAGAACAATCCTAGATGGGATCAAATTAAAGCTGGAGATTGGATGCTTTGTGTTTTTGATTCAACTTATCAATATGTGGCTCAAGTTGTTGCTAAGTTTGACAATCAGAAATTTGCCAAAGAAGTCTGGGGTGAGACCGGTGATGGTAAAACTTGGCAGCTAATGTATTTTCTTACGAAGCCAGTTGCAATTTCCATAAAAACATCTGAACTCAGTGACTTTTTAAGTAAAGGTTATATGGGGTTCTCAAAAATAGGCGAAGATAAAGTTAACCTTATTGAGAAAACGTTTGGATCTGTGCAAAATTTTATTGAGTCCCGATTACTTGCAGAATCTAATTTATCATCTGATGAGTCGCATCCATTAGACAAAATCACAAGAGAAGACGTAATCCATGCACTTGAGTTGATTGATTCAGGGCAAATGTTTGGTTTTGCATCATCCTCAGATTACGACTTGTTATACCAAGAAAAAAGATACCCGCCCAAGGCTGCGGTTGGCATTGCAGCAATCCGCACGCATGGAAAAAGCTATGAGACCTGATGAGTTTTCATCTGGTATTGGCAGCAAAAATTTTCGTGTACTTAAAGCACTAGGATTTGAAATTGTGGAAAAAAATCACAGCGTGAATTTTTGGATTGAAAAGTCAGAAGTTAAAGGCCGCACTGATCGAGAGAGTGGCCCTAATTCTTTAGGATTGGCACTGTGGTCACCGCAAAAATCAAGGGGGGAAAGAAAAGCGGATATATACGCAAATATGCGTAGAGTTAATCCTGGGGATATTGTTTTTCATCTGGTAGATAACAAATCAATTGTTGGAATTTCAGTCGCACTTAATAAGTTTGATGACTCATTTACTTGTTTGGAAGGTACAAAATGGGCTGGTGAACCTGGGTACAGAATTCAGCTAAGTGGCTTTGTCAAACTAGCAAATGAAATTGCTAGAGATGAAATATTCAGCCACAGGTCTGAATTACTCGATATTCGCAACTCAAATAACAATCTTTTTTATACAAAAGACATGACCCTCACTGAAGGCGGATACTTAACAGCGGCGCCAATTGAGCTTGTATCAATATTTAATCGTATTCACTTTCAAAAAACGGGAAGTGATCTTCCATTACTAGATAAGAGCTTACTTGAAAAATTACCCATTAGGGAGTCAGTCATGATTTATGGCGTTGAAGAAGCGGTGAACGAATTGCTTATCTCAAGGGAGGACTTTGAGGAGATGCTTGACTCCCTGCAAAATAAAAAGAATTTAATCCTTCAAGGCCCGCCGGGAACCGGTAAATCATTTGTAGCAAAGAGACTTGCCTACGCACTACTTGGATTAAAAGACGACACCCGCATTGAGTCTGTTCAATTCCATCAATCTTTTTCCTATGAGGATTTCATTCAAGGTTTTAGGCCAAAAAAGGACGGAACCGGTTTTGCTTTAAAGGATGGCATCTTTTTTCGTTTCTGTAAAAAGGCGTTACTTGATCCAACGAGGCCTTACATTTTCATTATTGATGAAATTAACCGTGGCAATCTCAGTAAAATTTTTGGTGAAGTCATGTTGTTGATTGAGACCGATAAGCGCGGTCCAGACTGGGCGGTATCTCTAACGTATTCAGATGAGTCAGCCAACAAGTTTTATATTCCATCTAATGTTCATATTTTGGGGATGATGAATACAGCAGATAGGTCACTCGCAATTGTTGACTATGCGCTTAGAAGGCGTTTTGCTTTTAAGGATGTTGCACCCGGTTTCGATAGCCCTAAATTTAAACCACTTCTAGAGTCCAATGAGGTTGAGGGGAGTGTGATTGATCTAATTCAAAATAAGATGCGCGAGTTGAATAAAAAAATTGGATCCTCTGCTGATCTTGGACACGGTTTTGTGATCGGACACAGCTTCTTTGTGCCCACTAACAAAATTGAAAACTCCAAAGACTGGTACAGCCGCATCATCAAAAATGAAATTGCCCCGTTATTACGTGAATACTGGTTCGATAAAAAACAAAGTGAAGTAGATCAGGAGATCGCACTCTTGAGTTTGGCATGATCCCCATAAAGAATCTTTTCTTTATCCTCTGTTACTCATGGAGCAGGTTGGACGAAGGAGAACTGGTTGATGCCTCAATAGACCAAATCAAAGCACCTCAAGACTTACTAGCGCTTATTCTTATTAACGGGACTAATAGGTTGTTGAAAGATGGGTTGGACAGGGGGTACCTAGACTTTGCGGAAGAGTCCTCTAGTCTGCGGGGAAGAATTAATTTTTCGGGTTCGATATCCCGTTTGCTATTTGAGCAAGCAAAGGCCGCTACTCTTGTTGATGAACTATCTCACAACATATTGCATAACCAAATACTTAAATCAACACTCACCACGCTAGCAAATAGCGCAGCAATAGATGTGAAACTTCGGGCTGACTTGAATCGACTTGTGCGAAATTTAAGAGAAGTTGATTTGATTAGGTTGAGCGCTTCTGTATTTAAGCGGGTTCAGATTCATCAAAATAATTCATTTTATGCATTTTTAATTAATGTGTGTGAGCTAGTCTATTTGCAGCTTACTCCTGACTCACAGTTAGGCGATGCAAAGATGCGTGACTTCAGTCGCGATGAAGTGAAAATGCGCAAGGTGTTCCAAGACTTTGCTTTCAACTTCTATAAAAAAAACCAAAATGAATATCAAGTATTTTCAGAAAGATTGACTTGGAGTGCTCAAGGGGCGGAAGAAGATCTAAGTATGCTTCCCTACATGTATACAGATGTTAGTCTTAGTTCTCCGGAAAGAAAAATCATTCTTGACACAAAGTATTACCAAGAGGCTTTCCAAACTAACTGGGGTAGACACTCGTTTCACAATTCACATCTGTATCAACTCTACACGTATTTAGATTGCTCCCGGCGAGAAATGAATGACGGTAAAAAAGTCGATGGTGTTCTTTTATACCCTGCAACCAATGACGAGTTCACTTTTAAATTCAGTATTAGGGAACATTCGATAACTGTGGCAGCAATTGATATGAGGAAGGATGCTTCTGAGATTTCTGAAAGAATGTTAGAAATATTAAAGTGACTTTCTAGACAATAGATCAGCATACTCCACAACCCAGAGAGATGCAGTCCTTAAAATATCAATTGCTTTAATGTAGCTCTGCTGCGCACCTTTAAGTTCACCTAATTGATACTGTCTATTCCCCATGGCAACAAACGCATAAGCGTTATTTAAAATTTCATCATCATCTCTATTCATCTTAATTAGTTTTTTTATTGAACAATAAATGAGGTGAAGAATACGTCTTCAATGTCACCATGACCCTCAGATTTAATAAGTTCATCGTTTAAAGTTTTGAGAATTTTTGCGGCTAACTTTGAACGGAAGTCAGGTTGCATAACATCGTCTTCATTTGTATTATTCATGACTTTAAGCACAAGGTCTCGCATAGTGAATTCATGTTTCTTGAGGTTAACAAACAACCGATCTGAATTTAAAGTCATTATTGCAACTTGGATGGTCATGATTTTCTGACTTGAATTAATTTTGACCGTGAACTCTTTATCGATTTGAAGATATTCCTGCTTAGCATTACTTGCTTTGCTTTCTTTATTTTCAATTCCCAAATTAGCAATTGGCTGGGATGGCAAAGCTCTTCCCTGTAAATTTGAATGTGCTTCAATTTTTTTATCAAAAAATCCGCTAAAAAATAACGTTGCGATCACCGTTGAAAATATTAACGCGAACCCCAAAATTATTTGCTTAATTTTTATTTGCATCTTATATTATCAGTGTGTTTTTTTATCTTAATAAGGATTAATGCTATGAATATTCAGTATGTCTCTACGAAATATCCATTACTTATTTTGTATTTTTTATTCCTTAGCTTGAATGCTCACTCGCAAGCGACAGGCACGTATACCGCTGTTAAGAATACATCGGGATGTATTGCATTTACAAGTAGGAAATTACCAGAAATGTCGATTCAATTTAGTGGTGAGTGTAAGGATGGATATGTCAGCGGCAAAGGAACGTTAAAACTGTTCTCAAATGGAGCATTAGTATATACAGCCGAAGGACAATTTTCTGAAGGGTATGGAAATGGCCATGGTAGTGTATTAGATGTTGATGGAGCTAAAACAATTGGTAATTATGCTAAAGGATTGCTTAATGGCAAGGCGATAGCTTTAAGGCCCAACGGTGACAAGTTTTTTGGCAATTACATCAATGGAAAAATGAACGGGCATTTCACTGTAAATTATGCAGACGGAGATAAATTTGTTGGAGAATATAAAAATAACCTTAAACACGGTCAAGGTACTTACACTTTTTCAGATGGCACGAAATTTATTGGAGAGTATAAGGATGGCGAACCTGATGGGCAAGGTAGTTTGATTTCTAAAAATGGATCCTTAATATACGAAGGACTCTGGGAGAAAGGTGAAATAAAAAATTCAAATAAAAAATAAAAAGATAAAAACTTGGAATTAATTATTTTTTTATTAATGAAATAACAGAGGCTACTACGCTTGGTAAAATGAATATAAGTCCGGGGGCTGCGAAGAATCCTGCTTCAAACCAATTCCATCCCCAGATTTCAGTTGCACATAAGAATGCGCCGACTGTTATTGGTATTGTGAAGCGGAACAATAAAGCGCCAACAATAAATCCTGACGCCCACCACTGACCCCAATAAAGTTCGATGCCCTGGTATCCTGCTCTTAAATAAGCAATGCCATAAATTATTAATCCTAAAAAGAAAACTAATCCAATTAAGCCCGCCCCAAAATTACCCATTTTATTTTCTGAAGATGGAATTGCCGTGTTGGGAGGCGTATCAATTTGTATAACAGGGGTAATAGACGTATCTTGTGATGCAGAATTTTCGACAAAATTATTGCTACCACAACTTGGGCAGCTTCTTATTGAAGCCATAACCTTGTTGTTACATTCTAGGCAATATAAATATTTCATTGGTTATTGCAAATTATTTAAGACCGCAGCTTGTAAGGCTGGTGCCAACTCCTTTAGAGTTCATGTTGATAAATGACACAATGTTTGTTCTGCATAATATGGATTCTTTTGCCATGCTGTTGTATCTTAGTTCACATGCTGCAGCAACAGGATTTTGAGAATTCGTTAAATTCTCAACTACAGAGTCACATTTTCCCTTATTTGAGTTATTCCTAGGATTTGTCGTTGTTTTTTCTGCATTATTAATTTGATTTGTCTGTGCTGTTGATGAGTTATTGAACTTAACTCCACATTGTTCTTTGGGCGAAGATAAGACCTGTCTTTTTTGAAGTTCATCTGCCATGCGGCTGTCACACTGCGGATATGCATTATTCCAATAATGACCACAGATAGATCTTGTATCTAATTCAGAGAATGAATAATTACAAGTGGTATTTTTTTGTGGATTACTATTTTGAATATTTAGATTATTCTTTGGTGCGCCACAAACACTAGAATCTGCAGAATTTTGGAGTCCACGCCTTTCTAATTCACCACGAATAAATGAGTCGCATTTAGTATCTGTGTTTGACCAATAAGTCTTGCATAAATCTGATGGAGTTGAGCCTATGTACTTAGTGCAATAAATTGGTTCCCCGCACGAATTTTTACTTGCACTAACACCTCTTTTTACAAATTCTGATCGGATAAAAGCATCACATCGTGTGTCAGAGTTATTCCAATAAGTCGTGCAAATAGATGCTGTGGGTCTACTTTGATAAATACTACAGTAATTTTGGTTGTCGTAGTTAACTGTCGGCTGTCTTTGTGGAGTAGTACCACACCCAGAAAATAAAAATATAAAAAAAATAAATAAATAATTTAGACAATATATCATTTTTCAATTGATTCTAAACAATATGATGAATATGTATTTATTTTTTTAGAGTCCCATTGACAGGCGAAATTACCATCGCCCTCAAGAGAGTAGCATGCCTTAAGCAGTCCTAAATTTTTTCCTCTGCAATTTGATTCACTATATGCATTCCACATAACACCGCTTAGCCCTTTGAAGCGAAGCCCCGAGTACACATCTAGTCCATCAGTAGTCTTGGGGTTGTTATTGTTAAATTCAGTAGCTATATAGCTAATAACGGTATTGAAAACAGATATTTTTTCAGTTGGTAATGATTGTGCGGTAATAGTAGTGCTGCTACTTGAGTTTTTTAGTGATTCAATTAGTTGGTTTATGTCACTTGTGAGTTTTTTCCCGCATTGTGATTTTGGGGTTGAAGCGACACCTCTTGAAAGTAGTTCATTCTCTATTTCTAACTCACAAATTTGGTTATATTTCTTGCTTAATGTTTCACACAAATTTTCAGTTGTAATTGATTTGAATGAGGTTGTGCAATATTCTGTGTTTGACGATGGGATGACGGTTATAGGGGGAGGGGCAACTTCAGTTTTCGAACTAAAGATATAGGAAAGAATAATCACGATTACAACAAAAATAACAGCCCATGCAATGATCTTATCAATTTCTGTTACTGTATTTTTTGAATGTGGACTTACGCTATTTGGATAAGGGCTTATTTTGGTGCTTTGACTGCCCGAAGATTGTTTATTTATTTTAGGTTTATTTGCTTTTGTTATTTTCTTTGCTTCACTATTTATTTTGTCTAGTGCGCAACCTAAACAAGGCATATCTCTGAAATGAATATGTTCTATTTTCTCTGGATAAGTGGAACATCTGACCAGATTTTTGTTGTCTATTAACTCTTTAAAGTGATGCTTCCATTCTTCTGCTGTCGGTCTTAAGCTAGACATTGATGAAGTGAATGCTCTATCAAAAAGATTTCGCGTCGAAATAGGAAAGCAGTTGTGTAAACTTTGTGGTCGAGGAGATATCTTTGGATTTACCATTATTCCGTAAGGGTATAAGCCAAGACTTGCCTTTTCATCGTTTGTATTTGCATTCAAGGATTGGTCGTTTAGTATTCCTTGAAATGGGTGTGTGCCTCTATTGAGCAGTTGAAAAAGTAATACCGCTAATGCGTAGTTGTCTTGTCCTTCTGCTAAATCTTTTGGGGACAATTTATTTCTAGTTACTTCGGGGGCAATGTAGTCAGTTGAAATTAGTTCGGCTGGAAATCTTCCGTGTACAGGATCATCTGTATTATTAATGGAGAAACCATCGCAATCCATTAAGATGACTGTACTGGTAGCTCTGCTAACCTTAATATTTTGTGGTTTAACGTCGATAAAGTAATGGCCAACATTGTGAAGATTAGCTATTACTTCGCATATATTGACCGCTATTTCCAGGCGCAAAGATAATGCGGCTTCTGTTGTTACTTTATGTTTCGTTGCTAGAACCGGGTCAAAGTATGCTTCAAAAGGATATGTATCTGAGGAGTCAATATAGGGCATCAAAAACCCAACACACTCTGATTTTTCATTGTTTAATATATAGCGCGGCCATGCTAGTTGGTATACCTCGCCTACATCTTTAATATATTTTTTTACTTGAGGCGGATGCTTTATCATCGCCTTTAATTTTTCAGTATCAGTTGTTCTATCTTTATTGAATATCTTTGCAGCCCAATGTTGGTCTTCATAAACTACTTTGTAAATATTCGCGGTTGCGCCTTCACCAATTTTTGATGCTGTATTTAAGTAGATAGGGCCTATATCGCCTTGTGCGTTACAAACAATTAATTTCATAAGCTATTTAGGTGTGGCTTTATCGAGTGGGCCAGAAACAGTCTTAGGTTTCTCCCTATCCACGTTTACATTCGTTGCATTAGTTTGAGTTTTTAATGCTTCGCCAGATGATTCTTTGTTACTTTCTTGAGTAGTATTCGCTGAGTTACTTGCCGGTTGAGCGTTTGAAGGAATACTATTTTTTATAGGTTCTTTGTTTTTATCTTCCTCTTGTTTTTTGGTAGTAATATTTTTATTGTCTTGTTTCTCGTACCATTGATAGACATAAATCAATGAAAGAATTAGAAGAGAAATTATGAAAAATCCAGTTAGGTATTTTGCAAATAATTTATAACCGTAAAACTTATCGGGTGGGTTTTTATTAATTATTTTAGAATGTGAGGACGTTGCTTTTGAATTCTTTGACGGGTTGGCAACGGTAACATTTTCTAAATTTGTTTTTTCTGGTAATTTCTTTTCATCTTTTGTTAGAGGTGTTGTTTCTTTATAGATTATATTTTCAGAACTAAGTTTTTTGTTTTTTCTGTAAGCGACTACTATGGTTTTGTCGTCAGAGGTTAATTGATTTGCTTTAGGGTCAGAAATTGTGTTTGTTAAGAACTTATTTGCATTCTGTGGTTCATCAATAGCAAATCCTAAAATCGGAACTAAGAACCCCGGCTTTATATTGTCGCTGCTATCAAATAGTAATGATGATCCGCCATCAGAGGATAAAGTTATCCAGTCAAGTGCTGGTAATGGCGAGACTCTAATGTGCTTAATCCAATTGCCCTCTGTTATGAAGTATGTTTCGTTAGCATATTCACCATTTTCTGGTAATGAAATAATATTTCCCGAATTTAGGTTTATTTTTCCATCATTCAAAAGTTCGAAGTTACCGCCAGTGATGTGGCCGTCTCCAATGTGGATGGAGAAACCGCCGTTTTCTCCGACTAAGGCTGCAACAAGTGTGCAGTGATATTCATTAATCTCGTCTTTGCCAGCGACATCCCTTAATGTTTGTCTAACTTTTAATATTTTTTCAATTAAGAAGTCGTTTATCCATGAGCCTGGGGCTTTACTATTAAGAATAGAGGATAGAGAAAGGAGGGCTTCTGCAAAGATTTTTACAGTGTTTTCTGCTCCAGTTTCTGCAAATTTTGCCGATCCAGCACCGTCGCTAACGACTGCTGCTAGCCACTTGCCATCACTTGAAGTCAATACTAAGTGTTTATCTTGGCATGGAATTTTTGTTGAATGATGGCTTGTCCCCGTTACCGAACTGCTGAAGTAATTCCAACTCATGTTTTACATACTCACATTTCGCCATGGGTCAGCGGAAGGTAGATTTAAATTATCACCAGGTCTGCTTCTGCTTGCGGCGCTAAGACTGGAGCTAAGCCATAGAAATAGTTCGTTAAATTTAAGCCCATCTAACTGAACGCTAGGGCGAACAGATAATTGTGACAGTTGCGCCAGATTTGCGCCTTGTACGCCTATCGTAAATATCTCTACTTTTTTTGCTGCTTCTGCTGCTTTGCAATCATTAACAGCTTGTTGCCATTCAAAATCCGAGTCAGTTGGTTCTCCGTCCGTGATAACCATCATCCAAGGACGTGTGTAGTTAATACCGCTTGTTTTTAGATCTCTTTTTATCTCATCTACCATTTCAAGTGCTATTCGTACACCTTTACCTAAGGGTGTTGTTCCATCCGCAGTAATGGGGAAAGCCTCAAATTCATTAGCATCGGTCCAATCCATCATTATCTGTGCGTCATTACTCGGACCCCCTACTGAAACGATTCCTAATTGAACTCTACTTATTGCAGTGTCATCCTCTTTCAATGCCTTTTCTAGAGTCGCGATACCTTCATTAAGTTCTTGAATTCTGGTTTTACCTTTACCGCCAGAATTGTTCATCGAACCAGATGCATCTAGCACCAAAACACATGGTGTTCTTTGATTTGCATTGCCTGAGAAATCTACAGCCATTTTGTGCTCCTAAGATTGAACAACCATGGTCTTAACCATGAAGTCGTAAAGTGTTTGTTTTAAAGGGTTGAAAATTGCAAGTGCAAATGGCCCAATCAATATCAGTATCGTCCCAATTACAAATGCAATCCCAATGGATGAATTCATTTCTTCTTTATAGTTAAGTGCCATACCGCCTATCGACAACGCGAAGAGTCCAATCAGCGCGAATGGAACGATGGACGAATATAGAAGTCTTAAAAGCGCTTGCAACCTTGTTACTGTTTCGCCAGATGTTTGGATCAATCTCAACCCCATCCACTTTTTTCCATAAGTAGCCTGTTGACTAGAGCTATGGAGAATCACAAAATATAAGTAGGGACATATGACTGCAGCAAGTAACGAGATTGCTGATACCAGACTGCCAACCCCGCTTCCTAAAGTGGCAGTGACTAAATGGGAAAACATTACTGGAATGATCCCTATGAACGCTACTATTACTATGTCAATGACGTATGCAATGCTTCTTTTTCCAAGAGAGCCAGGAGTAAATTGCAAAGAGTGGCCGTTCGTCGAAGAGAGATTTGAGCTAGCGTTGCCGGTTGTGTTTGGTAACGATTGAGAAGAGGACGCTGCAGGAGGACTCGCTCCAAACGACTTTCCACCGCAAGTTGGGCACATCATTAGGGAAGGCATTAGCGGCATTGAGCATTGCTGGCAATATTTTTTACTCATGAACAGCTTTTTTCGTGTAATTGATTTAATCGAGGGAGTGTTTATCGCAATTCTATTCTTATCAGAACAATTTATCATCAATCAGACTTCATTTGATTTGAATAGCAACAAAGCAAAGAACTACCACTTTAGTACGTAGCAGTAAAGATCTGTGTAATGACTTCTAACTGAAGACGTGTTTTTATTAAAGGTTCTACCGGGTAAAAACTGATTTTGTTTTTAAATAAATCACGTGAACTTCAATGCCCAAAAGAAGAGGGCTTATTACGCACATCAATTCCCACAGATAGCCCCCCTCGAATTCTTCAACTCCCGCTAAACCAATGATTGTGCTGAGAAATAATATCCAAACAGAAATAAAGTGAAATACGATTTCTTTTGCTCTCATTACTTTATGCTCGATTTGAATTCACTTAACAAATGTATTCTTAACTCTTTCCGATTTCAGCATATAAGGAATCCATACTCCATAACCAACTATCGTTTTAGCTAGTTCTTTAGACGTTTCCGCATCAAATACTTCTGTGTTAGTAATTACCAAGGTTACTAGATACGAATCTAATATTGATCCAAGTACCGATACAACACCTATTGCAATAAACAACTTTGGGAAATTTCTACTTTTCGTTATGAACAGATAAATTAAATAAATTGAGGCAATCATTAGGCAAGCGTTAAAAATTCCCTCTGCCACTATCAACGCTTGAAAATTAGGTATGTAGCTATCACTTCCTACTGTTGTCAATTTTTCCCATGTGCCACTTTCAAATAAGGGCTTGAATGCTTCATTTATAGAAACAGTAAGCCGAAGAGGTGCTAAGACTATGCCGATTCCAACAAGAATTAACCAACCCTTAATTCCCTCTAATGCATTTGTTGTTTGAGTATCACTTTGTGTCATAACATTCTTTCTTATGTTTTTGTGTCAATTAGTTCATTATCAAAAAAATGCGTCATTCATGAAAATATTTCTGTTCTCTAATACGCACTTAGTAAACGCACTGGGCTTGAAGTGAATATCAATGTCTAAATCTTGCGGGAGTTGATACACCTTTGTTAATAAGAAAAAAAATAGATGCATGCAGTTTGCTTTTTCTTCCATTATGCGCACCCAACGCCTTAAGACTTTTTGGAAAGTCCCCCATCTCCCGATACAACTCTGAGACTTCCAACCAATCGGTACTGGACTTATGCAAAAGATCAGTAAGTTCACGCATGTTTTCTTTTTGCTCAGAACTCGGTTGATAGTCAGGGAATGACTGCGGATCTAATTCTTTATGTAGTCTGTAGGTATCTCTGAATGGATCATTCAAATATCGCCAGTATCTGCGTCTTGCCGCAATCTGAAGTTGTCGGCTAGTCTCGCGTTGCTTGAATACGTCTGGCATTGACGAATCAGCTACATGTATAGCATCTGGGATCTTCATTTTCTCTTCATCAATTTCTGATTGACTACGGGTGTCGTAGTGCAGGATGATTTCTTCGATGGTTGGTTTGCCGAGAAATCTTGTCCACCAGTTATCTTTAGTTTTTTGCCAGCCGTCTGGTGCCCTAGGTTTCTCCATAGGCAAAGTCATTACATGTTTGCACTCATTAAGAAGATAGAACTGTCCGCACTTGCAAATACGAATACCACCGTCCTGAGTCATCAGACCGTGGACCGTTCTTCCATCAGTCCAATGCTCTTGGGCCATTAGATTTATCGAGCCATATGCTTGTGATCCGGTGAAGGCTCCGCAGCAAGGCGTTCTATTAACGTACCGACCAACGATTCTTGTCATATCTAAGTCTCTTGTTTCATAGTTTCATTTGTTTGTGTAACTTTGAATACTTATCTAAAATATATTCTATTTATTTGCTTGCTGCAATTGATTATGAATACCCCAAATTTTGAGCCTTACTTAGCTACTGCTGGCGGAAAAATTACTTGCTTGCGTTGCACAGCTAAGTCGACACGCACTCAGCTTCAGTGTGGTAGACCCGCTCTAAAAACAAGTCGAACAGTTAAATGCCAATTTCATGGGGGTGGTGCGACCAGTGGTATACGTACCAAAGAAGGAATAAGTAGATCGGCTGCTTCTGTAACAAAGTCGGGTAACTTTACAAAAAAAGCAATTGAGGAACAGTCACGACAAGTTGGGCATATCCTTAGTCTTGAAGATGCTATGCACGTTCTTGGTATGACGACTGCAACTAGAACAAGGGGGCGTAAGCCTAAGTATTACAAGCCTTTAAAGACAAAAGAACAGGTATGTCAATATTTTCTTGACATTGAAATACACAGGGTTAGAGGCTCTCTCGAAGAACTTAAAAAATGATTCCATTTAAGGCATGATCCGTGAACATGCATCTAACCCCGTATCTGATACACCAAACCTACAAAACCTACTAAACCGACTTAACCATCCATTTTTCAGCACTGTTAGTGCTACTTGATTTTTCAAATCGGAATCCGTCTACTAGGCGACCTTGGTGTCTAGATATCCATTTTCCAAGTCGCCGTCTGTTAATTACGCCACGTTCTTCAGCGATCTCTTTGAAAATTTCTCTGAGTTCTATGCGCCCCTCTTCATCTTGATCGAATGAGTTGAAGAGCGCAGAGTTGACAACGTCGCGAATCATCATTGGTTTGTCTTGATATTTTTCGTGCCAAGCATGTAGAAGTCGCCCTAAGAGTTCTCTATCTGGATCATTTGACAGTTGTTCAAAAATACAGTTTGCAGGATCTTCCATGCCAAGCCATAGTAGTGGTTGCCTAACAAGTCGTGACCAATCTGTGTAACTCGCCAGTGATTTGCATTTTGTTTCAGGCTCACCTGCCATTACCCACCCACGAATTATGGTTAACGCTAGACAAACAAAATGCTCACGATTACTACGTACTTTATGCAGAGGATCGCCAGCAAAATCTCTTGCGGCTGGCATCTCAACTTTGGGATCAAGATTGATGGTTATGCACCTTCTTGACATATCGCGAATCGGTCCGACGTTATTGCCCGAACTTAAGAATAGTGTTCTAGTTCCAACTGTTGCAGTTTTACTAACGCCCAGAATTCGACCAGTTAGATGCTCCTCTGTCAATGCTGAGCAAAGTGACTTATACGGAAAGATGTCTGTATTTATGTTGTCAAAGAAGATAGCGGCTGGAGATTCAAGTAATGTTGCAAGCAACAATTTCTGACACTCTTCATCATTTGTTGGGAACGCCATTGCAGATAGGCTTGCTGCACTACTAAATGCAGCGATGATTGAGCATAAATAACTTTTACCACTTGCGACCTGAGGTGCTCTGACGTGAAACATTGGAGCAGTTACCAAACTTGTTCTTATGGTTGCCGTCAACATTCCAGCTATTACAGCAGTTCGATCTACTGAGCTTGCAAAATCAAATTCATCAAGTAATTCATTGAGTTCTGCCAGCGCAGCCACGGCATCTTGTCTTCTTGGTAATTGATTGATTTGAAATTTCTTTGTGTCAAACACTCCAAATAGTTTTGTATCAAGGTCGTAACCTGAATCCATCACTACAGACAAATCTTTACGCAAGTGGGGTTGCCTAGCTAATCCTGACAAGTAGGGGAGATGCGTGTAACTTTGTGCATCAAATATCACTGACACATGCCTTGCCGGTGGATCGCAGATAACTTCATCCTGCGATCGCTTATCGTATTTAGTCCAAACAGCAACGTTTGAGAGTGCTCTAGTAAGCGCCGGTTGGGAAAGTGGATTGATGCTTGTGATGCCAGTTTCTGGATTAGTTGAAATCCTAGCGATCAAATTGCCTCTTTGGTAATAACGCCCTGAGGCCGCTAACTCTCTTTCACCAGCATCACAAACACCATCTAATTCACCAGCTTCAACGCAGATTTTGGATTTGTTCTTGGCTGCAGATATAGGAACATTCAAGTAATCAAGTAGCTCCCTGATGTGATACTTTGGTCCGTGCGAATGGAAGCACTTAAATCCTCCAATTGGATAACCATCAGAGGGTTCAAAGTATCCTGCTCCAGTGTCAAGTTGATCTGTGTGTTCTGAAACCCACGGGCAAGTGATGTCGTGCTTTCCGTCACCCAAAGGTGTTTTGTATAGGCCAATCCGTTTTAAATTTGCAATTACTTGGTTTTCAACACTGCGCGGTGTGTAAATTCCTCCAATATTGGGTGTACTTAATTGCTTTGCATTGGGTTGCTTGCTTTTCTTTTTTGTTGGATTTGGTTTTGCCAAACTAAGCTTGGTATAAAGTTCCTCAACCGTATAACGGGTGTCAGGGCTCCAATGAGTTAGTTTGCACTGTGGTGATGGCTCGCCATATTTAGGCCGCCCATTTATGCCGACAGGTAAACGAGCCCATCTGGCAGTTCCACCAGTTGCCCCTGAGTCGCACAGACCAGCTTCTATAAGAGCTTCCTTCAACTCATCTGCTATGTCGTGGTCAGTAATGGGTGTCTTAAATATAAATCCTGCTTGGTAGTTATTAGGACTTGTTTCGATAAGCCAAGAGGGCGAGCAATTCCCTAGCCTATCAATCGACACTTTTGTTCCAACATCATCTAGTACTGTGCAATGAACTTGAACTACATATTCCTTTTTTGCACGGTACTTACCAGACTCGTCTAGGGTGTAGGTAGATGGGACAAAGTACCAATTTTTCGATTTGTCTTTTGTTAGACAGGGCCAAGGTCGAGCAGTCCATCCACCAAAATCAGGGTCTCCAAATTTTCTACATACTAGAGGTACTGCGTCGACAAAGTCTTTTCCAAAAATGGCTTCAAGGAACTTGTCGTTTGAAATTTCCGAGGTTTCATCGGTTTCATCGGTTTTATTTCCTTGATCGTGGATACGTTCATATTTGTCAGTCGAATCGTATTCTGCGAAGTCATGGAAGTCTTCAGGTAACTCATTTTCAAAATCAAAATCGTCGATCATAAAATTTCTCCAAAATATTCTTGTGACATGTCTGAAGGTCGATCGCCTTGCACCACTGCTGGAAAGCCTTGGAATAGTGCGTCACTCGTTTCGGTGTCTAGCAAGACAAGGTAAATTGGCATTGTGTTGAAGTACTCGCAATAGCTGTCAAGGTTATTTAAGTAACCCTTATCAGCCTCTTGAATGCTGAACTCAATCATGTCTTTTACAAGTTCTCTTTGCTCGTCGGGTGTCTTTCCGTCAAGTGACTCGAAGAATTCAACACTGGTTAAATTTTTACCAGTGCGATGCTTCGGTTCGCTGTACCAGTTACCACCTACTAAACGCAATTTGCCTTTTGAGTCACGCCCCATGACTATGAACACTGTGTTACCCATACCAGATAGAGGAGGGGACAGCCATACGGAAACATCGCCGTGGTAGCTGACCAGTGGAGATAGTGGGGCAAGTTTGGCTAGGCCTCTATATAGAAGGCCTTCACCGCCTAGCTGGTTGATAGCTTTAAAAACTGGCAGCGGTTGAAAGTAATCGCCAGGTAAATTTTCTTTTGCTAGTTGGAACTCATCGCGTACAAGATTCGTCTTGTTGGCGTCAATCCAAGGGGACTTTAATTGGCGTGTCGGCTTAATCATGCTGCACCTCCAAGAAGTCCTTTTATTTCAGCTACAGGCCAAGCTAAACGTCCGTTGATTCGGATAGGTCTGATTGGTCCATTTTCTAGACACGCCCATAAGCGCATAGTCTGCTGTGCACGACTTAGATGAAATGCAGCTTCGTGCGTTGGAATAGCAAGCCGCTTCTCGCTATCAAGTGGTATTGGTTGAAAGTTTTTCTTCGCCATATTGAACCTCACTGGGTTGTTGATGATGACGAAGTCTGATATCAGGACAGATCTTAAAAAATAATCCTGACGAGCTTCATTCAGGAATCCTGTTGAACGCCCTGTTTAATCCTGATGAAAAGCTATATTTATCAGGGTGTGGATAGACACTATCTTGGGTCGGCAGATGCGTGTTCTTCGTAAACTTTAGGGAAATGACGTTCAAGCAACGACCATCCATTTTTATTCGATAGTCTCCCACCCCTTTTTTCACTGGTCAACCAAGTCAAAACTTTCATTGGACAGTAATAAGCAGGCATAGGAGAGTTTCCGCCAATGCCTTTAAAGACTCGACTGGCATCTAGTTTTTTGCTGTAGTTGCCGTTAAACCATGCTTTATTCATTCCAGTGGCAGTACCAAAAACTCGAATAAGCTGTTCGGCAGTCGCAAGCTTTGAGAAGTCAATTACAGCCTGTTGTCCTGTCTTCGGTTCAAGGGCGGGTGACCATTGATATAAATAGTTGCGGCTTTTTAACCAGTCGTTTGCAACGATGACAGTCAGATGTGGAGTGTTTAGTCGAAGTTCTGCGATGGTAATAATTTTTCTTATCGGTGTGTAGTCATGAGTCCAGCACTCTATTTTTCCGGAAAGAATATCCAAGCATAATTCATCTGCAACTTGTTGCTTGAAGCCACTGCAAGTTTCAAAGTCAGTCATGCCCTCTTCAACAGAGATATCCCATGCGACCTGGTACCAAGGGTATAAGCTTTCCATGAATTCCTCCTGTTATGCAATACGAAGTGCGCTAACTTTTCTTTTAGGATCAAACGAAATCCCCGCCTGCTCAAGAATCCAAGCTTCAATATTCTCGTGATGGACTCTCAGCAGTTCAAGCGGACGAATCGTGTAGTGTTTCTCAGCCGTTGCGCTTGGTTTATGACCTTGAATTTGTGCCACAACGCCAACGGGTATCTCTAGCCATTCCGTAAGACTCTTGAATGACCTACGAAGCCCATGTAGTGTTAATCCATCTAGGCCAGCATTTCGGCATGCACGAGTGTGTGGAGTGTTGGGAACTGATATGTGCCCTTTTGCGCTCGTTTCTAGTATTGGTCCAACTGTTGCAACTTTCCCCTTTGCTTCAGCCTTTTGTTTTCTCCGTGCAATGTTGTGAGTACTCATATCCAAACTACGAGCACTTGCAAAAACGTAGCCATTGCGCTTTGGCAGAGAGGTGATGAGATGCTCCATGTATGGAGTCAGTGGAATATCTCGCGATTCTTCTATCTTATCGTTGATAGTGATGATTTTCCATTGAGTGTTAACGTCTTCCCATCGCATCGTAAGCACCTCATTCAGTCTCGCTCCTGTTAGAAGTAGCACTTGAAGACAAGCTGAAATTGTTGGGTTTTGAATTTGTTGAATGGCAGCAAACCAAGCGGCAAGTTGTCCTTTTTGCAGTACGTCTTTCTTTACACCTGCTTTTCCGAGCGCTTCCCGTGCCTTCTTTGTTTTTCCCGGATTCTTAGCGGGGAGTAGGGCCGCATATTCCGGTTGTTCGCTGCACCAAGTTAGAAACACGGTTAGTAATCGCCACGCGAGTCGTGCGGAAGATGGTCGTAGTTTGCCTTCTTTGGCCGCCCAAGACTCAATTTTTTTTTGGTCTAAGTCTTTGAGCGCAATTGGCATTAATGAGGCAAGGGGTCCGGGCTGCGTTAGTAATTTGCCACCACCTCTTCTGCTTGAAGGTAGCCCGCCAATTTTTGCTTTATCAATGTGATCGCGGTAGTGAAGTGCCCCCCAATGTGGTCTGCGGTCTTCAATATAAATTGCCCAAACCTCTGCGACGGTGAGGGCGGAGACTTTTGATGCTTTGGCTCTAGCAGTTGCCGCAGTTTCTTTATCTCGCTCCTCTTCGCGCGGATCGACTCCACTGTCAACCAACATTTTGTAACTCTGTGCTTTAAGTCGAGCTTGTTCAATTGGCCAGTCGCTCAAGGTGCCAATAGTCATTCGTATGGTTCTGCCTCTGAGGCGTGACTCAAAAATATATGTTTTTCTACCAGTTGGCGTGGCACGCACAGCCAATGTTGGTGTGTCTGTATCCCATAAAAAAGCTTGGGTCTTGGTGCTTGGGCATACGAAGGCGTCAACCCGGCCTGCTGTTAGGCGAACTCGACTTGATTGTTTTTGCATCGTGTGTTCCTGATACGTTTGTAGGCAATCTGTAGGCAGATTTGAAGTATATCGAGGAATAAATTTCAACACAAATACTGTATTTATTTACATATAAAATTCTTTAAGTTATTGAATTTAAATAGTTATTCAACATTGTTCAACATCATTGAATTTTAAACTTTAAGGATTGTGATTCCTGTTGTCGTGGGTTCGAGCCCCATCAGCCACCCCACGAAGTTGATGGGTTGCAAGCTTTGCTTGCAACCCTTTTTTTATTGGGACTCACCCTTTTAGGCGACTATACGTAAGG
>Ga0214921_10004709_pt1 | contig 19847 bp, 22 predicted proteins | sample LL1505_MetaG_FD_177992 | JGI IMG/M metagenome (GOLD analysis project Ga0214921, IMG submission 177992) | Freshwater microbial communities from Lake Lanier, Atlanta, Georgia, United States - LL-1505 | ecosystem: Environmental > Aquatic > Freshwater > Lake | place: USA: Georgia | collected...
GTAACTTGAAGATTACCATTAATGTATGTGTCAGTGCTATTAATAATATTGGCCATCGTTCCAGTGTAGCTAGCACGACAAGAAAATCCAGACCCGCCGTTGACAGCAGTGCAATTGAGCCTATAATGAAGAAAATATTGTGGAGATGCAATCGTATATGTCTTTGGTGTATTGGCTACCCAACTTGTGATATTAGTCTGTGTATCAAGAGTTGTATAAGAACTAAAATTGATATCATCTGATCCTTGAATTGTCCAAGTAATTGGTGCATTTGTTAATCCGGATGGGTTAGCTGTTATAGAATAGCTAGAAACATAGCATTTTGTTGGAAACTTTAGCTGAAACCATCCAATGGTAGCATTTATAAAACCATACCTACTACTTGCACCAAAAAAACTTGAAGCATATTCACTTGCTACGTTGTTTGCGTAAAATCCCCAAGCTCCATATTCTGAATTTGTAAAAGGTATACTAGTAAAAATGTTACTTGTAGTGATTTGAGTAGTACTTGCACTTAATGGCATGTACATATAATTTGTATTTGAAGATGTCATCGACCCATTTGCAATAATATTACCATATATATTCACATCATTGGAATGTGTAGTTGTTCCTCCTGTAGTAGTCAAAGTATTAGAAAGTGTAGTTGCACCAGAAATATTAGTATTACCAGCAACATCTAGTTTAGCTGCTGGATTTGATGTACCAATACCGACATATCCAGTTGTCTTTTGAATGTATACATTACTCGCTGTGGTACTGTTCGTTGACAAAACGATATTGCATGGCGTGCTCACTACCATATCTCCAGGATTGACACCGACTGTTAAAGCTCCTGCAGTTCCTGCATTGATTATATAATTGCTACCTGATAATCCAGCCAAAAGTATACCTGGATTATTGTTACTTTGCGTGATCACACGAATGCAGTTAGCATTTCCATTACTTGACACATTCACGTCAAGAGGAAGTCCTGATGAAGCTGCACCAATAATACCTAAATTGCCATATATATTTACTGCATTGGAATGTGTAGTTGTGCCTCCTGTAGTAGTCAATGTATTAGAAAGTGTAGTTGCGCCATATATATTTACTGCATTAGAAAGTGTAGTTGTACTTTTATATACGGTTAGTCCATTTGATAATGTTGTAGCGCCATATATATTTACAGCATTACATAAAGTTGCTACTTGATAGACAGATAAATTACTCTGAATAGTTTCACTGTTATAAATCGTAATATTACTTGTAATATATTCTACATTACTAACTGTTAACTGGCCATTGATTATCACATTACTAGAATTCAATGTTATCGTGTTAGAATTCATGTACAATGAACTTTGTGCGTTACTAGTAATTCCGAAATGAATTGCCTGATTGGAAGTTTCAGGATAAATCAGCATATCATTATTACATGCATTCGTAAAATAATAGGAATTACTGTAAGATACATTTACATAGCATCCTAAATCAGACATTTATTTAAAGTAAGAAAAAATAATTCTGGTTTATTTATTTTTACTTCAATTTCATAATTTTATTATTATATCATATTGTCTCGATAAATTAAGGATGTGCGGCTTTATATGCTTCGAATTCTGATTTAAGGTCTTTTAATGCGGCTACTAATAATGGAATTAATTTACTGGCATCCATTCCTTGATAAATTGGATTATTGTCACTATCTATGGCATCTTTTTCACCAGATACGGCTATTGGTACAATTTCTTGAACTTCATGTGCTATAAACCCTTGAATTGTGGTATTTAAATCGGATTTAAAATTATATGTAACTGGGTTTAATTGCATAAATTGATTCCATATATTTGTTAATGGTTCGATATTTGTTTTTAATCGATAATCAGAAGAGGTGTTATAACTGGTAGTACTTCCATTCATTGAAATTGTACCCACTCTTCCATTTGGATTAATAAATTCAACAATGCTTTGTGATCCTGTATCAGTCGTATAAATGGCTAGTCCGGCTTTACTTGAAGCCACTCCAGATATTTGAACTACTGCATTTGCAGTTGGAGCTGCTGATGTTAAATTTCCTAATAAAATTCCACCAGTTGCTGATGTATTTATAATAGATGTTCCATTTACATGTAAACTAGCTGTTGGATTTGCTGTTCCAATACCTACATAGCCATTGCCACCATTTATCGCCATTATTGCTGTACCATATGTTCCGGTGTATGGGGTTGTTGATGTATCATTAAATGATAACAATCCATTACTGTTGAAAATACTATAATGTCTAGTACCAGTTCCTTGAAATTTAATTTCCTTATCCTGTATACCAATTTGCGTATTTCCACTGTTAGTCCCTATATAAGTTGTGCCTCTAACATCTAAAGCACTTTGTGGATTAGATGTACCAATACCTACATAGCCAGCATGAGTAATTGACATTCTTGAAGGTATATTTGAACCAGCACCTGTAGTTCCTGCAAAAAATTGTATAGCTGGAATACTAGAATAATCAGCACTAAAACTTATTGCAGAAGCATTACTACAATTACCTGCTATATTATTAACAGGTAAATTTGAAATCAATGTATTTGCTATATTTATTCCTATAATTTTTCCAAGCCATCCAACACCTACTTGAGACTGAGTATTTCCTGAAATAATAGATAAATCAAAGGCTTGTGCTTGAGTTGCTGTTTGTAATGTTAATAAATTAGATGATCCGATTATACGTTGTGAACCATTCACATCTAAAGGATATGCTGGATTTGTTGTGCCAATGCCTACATAGCCATTCGAATTAAAGCGAATGACTTCTACATTACTAGATACTATATTCACATAATTGGATGCATATACTGTTGAAATACTATTGGAATTAGAAAAGCCAGTAATCGAAGAAATTTGGCTGGTGACATTATATGGAGTTCCGCTTACATTAGAATTCTTCTGAATATAAAGTCCACGCATTCTCATAGTATTGGTAAGTATTAAATTACTAGATATCTGGAAATCACTATATACAGTGGTAAGATTACTGGAGTTTGAGCATCCAGGTATATTTGTTGCAATATTAGTAATAGCATTATAAGGTGCAGTTCCATTTGGATTCTTTTGTATTTTAATACCTCTGAAGTTAGCAGTATTGTTTCCGAGAATAAGATTGCTGCGGACTTGTAAGTCGCCTGCTACATCAAGAGTATATGCAGGAGATGATGTGCCGAGACCAACATTGCTTCCATTTAAGAATACATTACTAGAATTATTAGACCATTGACTTCCGCCGCTACCACCACTGCTAGTTGAATAAGTTATACCATTTTTTCTTAGTGCTCCGCTAAAGTTAATATCACCAACTATATCTAAAGAATATCCGGGATTACTAGTACCGATTCCGACATTACTATATACAAATAATGCATTAGAAATCGTAGTAGTTCCATAAATATTTACAGCATTGCATAATGTAGCATTGTTATATACGGATAAGTTGCTAGTAGTATTTTGTCCAAGAATTATCATATTAGATCGAACATTAATTGTTCCAGCAACATCTAATAAAGCACTGGGATTACTAGTACCGATTCCGACATTACCGTTGGATGCGATTTTCATATATATATTTGAATATCCGAAACAGATAGATTGTATATTGCAAGTAGTAGCAAATAGCATATCATATTGTTGTACACCTTTAACATATAAATCATTGGATGGTGATACAATAATTATAGCATCGGGAGAAGTAGTTGCCATTTTATATATATATTTATTTTAAATACAGAAAAGCAGTCAGCGAAGCCTACCGCACCTTTCCTTGTGGAAAACCCAGGTTTTCCACACCTTTCCTGATAGGAACTCCTTAAGTGCTAGCAGTCAGCGAAGCCTACCGCACCTTTCCTTGCAGAAAACCAAGGTTTTCCGCACCTTTCCTTTTTGCTAGGAAGTCTTAAATGATGAAAGCTGCTTTAAGCTTAGCTGTCTGCTGGTAGAATCAAATCTTTATTAAAAACAGCAAAATAATTATCTCCGCCTATTGTTTGTTTTTTTCGTCTAATGTATTCTTTCTTCATACCATCAAATTCATTACATTTCTTCACAATTATTTTTAACATATCTATCGGAACTTGATAAACTTCTCGCCGTTGGCGATATTGAAATTCTTTTAATTGCGATTTAATACATTTTTCAGCATTTTTCATATTATGAACGGCTAAAACATATAATAAATTTACATTATGTGCATGACCCGTTTGATAAGATTGTAAACGACTTTTAATGTCTTTAGCACGACCAACTTTAAATAAATCAGAAACTTCATCAGATGCACGCAGTATATAAATATAGCCATTTGCATCATTTTCTTCTAAAAACTCAGTTCTTTTAGGATTCAAATCTTGTTTTAATCGAACAATATCTGCCTTAAGTCCTTCCATAGTTTGGTCTTTATATTTTAAGAATTGTGTTTCAACATCTATAAAATATGTGCGAGCCATATCTCCATTTTTAGCACGTGATAATAATGCTAATTTTTTAAAACAACTTGGAGTCACAAGTATTTGTTTATAATTAACATTCGGAGATATTTTAATAATATAGTCAATATTATTTATATATGTGCGCTTTAACGTTAATGTTAATTGTTTTTTAGAACATTGTAGCCATTTTGCAATATGATCTAATAATATTACTGGATCAGTTTGTGTAGTATTTTCATCATAGAATTTAAATAATTCATCTACAAATGCTTCTGGAACAGTTGTTAATCTCTTTATAAAATTCTTAGATTCATTAGACATTTATTATATTATTATATAATAAATCAATACCAAGAGTGTTTCAGAGTATAAAAAAATTTAATTTATCATAATTTCCTAAGACTTCAAAATATCTGTCTTTAATAAGTAATTGCGTATAATGTCAGCATTTTTTGCACGAGATAATACTGTTAATTTTTTAAAACAATCTGGAGTCACAAGTATTTGTTTATAATTATTCGAGCCTTTTATACCTTTAATATTATAAGGATTAGGTGCATTTTTAATAGTATAATCAATATCATTTATATATGTACGTCTTAATGTTAAGGTTAGTTGTCTTTTAGAACATTGTAACCATTTAGCAACTGAATCTAAATTAATTGTAAATTTTTCATCTGAAATATTAAGTAGATTATTTAATTCTTTTATAATTTCATCTGATGTAATGTTTTTAAATTTGTATTCTTCTTTTAAAATCTGAGCATGTTTAATATCAATGAGTTGATTATTATTTATAATTGAATGAACTATGATATTTGTTTGTAAATCAATAATATCAAATCCAGTCTCTGTGATTCTCATTTCATATGGTTTGATATTATTTATCAGAATTGCATCAATATAATTTTTTTTATTTTTAATACCATATTTTCCAAATAAATATAAATGTAACTCTGAACGATTTTCAACTGCTGAATAACAATTTAACTGTCCAACACCTGTTTTCCAGTCTTTCCATACTTTTAATTCAGCATGCAATGTTGCAGTTGTAATATCAGTAACTCCTATTTTTAACTTCATATGTGTACCACCTAAATATTTTTCCATATAAAATTGATAATAACTTTCCAAATTAGTCATTTTTAAAAACTAAATAGCATAAATATTATTAATCAAATTTTTATCAATATATAGACTAAAGTAATATATTTTTATAACTAACAAGTTACTTAAAGAAAATTTGAGTAATATATATAAATCAAATAATAAAACTCGATGGATCCGCGTGAAAAAGCATGTACTTTAATTGAGAGCAAAACCAAGTTAGATAATCTAAATGCCAAAGATTTAGAGATAGGAATTTATAATTGGGCAATTGAATATGCAAATTCTAAAAAGATTTTTAAAAGTTGGAAAAATAATCGTTTTACCATGTTATATTTTGAAAAATTGAGAAGTATTTTAAGCAATATTAATCCAGATAGTTATTTGAATAATCAAGGTCTTATTGCACGTATTCAAGATAAAGAATGTCTACCACATGAAGTTGCTTATATGAAACCAGATATTCTATTTCCAGAGAGATGGAAGGATACAACTGAAGCATATTTTAAGAAGTACGAACATGCATATGAAAACAAAGTGGAAGCGATGTCATCTGATTATAAGTGTGGAAAATGCCGTAAACGTAAAGTTGTATATCATGAAATCTTCTCCAGATCTGCAGATGAAGCAGCTGTTATTCATATTTGCTGCCTAGAGTGTGGTAATCGGTGGAAGATCGGCTAGAGCACGATCTGACGGTGGAAAATCGGCTAAAGCACAATCTGACGATGGAAGATCGGTTAGTGCCTTCCCATCTTCTTTTGTTTACCAAAAATTTCTAATAATCGTATCAATATATTCTCAAAGCTAATGACTAAACTAACTCCATTATTTACATAATCAGGTCCTTTATCAGCAATACATGTTCTGCTATCTTCAATCATTTTTTTTGTTTTAACAAGTAATAAATAACAGATGACTATTAAAACAATTAGAATAATTGCTTTTTCAAATATGGATCCAGGGAAGAATATACCTATAAGTAATTCAATAACTAATAATATAATAAATACAATAAGCAAAGTAAATGATATTCTAGAACTAATCATATCTTGATATTTCCATGTAATTCCTGTTAAAATTATAAATAATAGAATAGTCATAACGATAAAGAATAAGATAGATTTTATCTCAAATATTTTAAATAATATACTTAAAAATAGTGCAGAAAGTCCAATAAATAAGACAGACAAACTATGTTTTAATAGGACCATTTCTTTAGGAATTGAATAGATGATAAAAACTAGCACAAAAGCTAATATAGCAACTCCTATCAACACAAATAGATTCATATTTTCAATATTATAATTATTTAGAAGTATTAATGAAATAAACCAAGCCATCATCACAAGATAAGTTACTGCATATAAATATGAATTTAACATATATCTATCACATACAGGTTTTCCATGTTTATCAAATGCAGAAAGATAGGTTATAATAAGCATAATGATAAGAGGAATCAGAAAGAAAGATTGCATCATTGCTGGGGAAATCGAAGTACTTGCTTTCGCCATTTATAATATTAAAAGAAAAATATAAAAACAAGATTTGATCATAAGATCACAAGATTATGAGATCTTCCAAACGATAATATTCTTTCGAATTGTCAGGTAACTTTCTGGATATCATAAACGGTAATTTACGTTCATTAAGCTCTTGTACAGCTATCTTTCTTGGATCAAACGTACCTTCCCATTTAATTAATGTAGGCGCGCCTCTCTGTAGTTGTTCACTTCTTAAACCGATGATCTTCACTCTTTCGTATTTAGTGAGGATATTTTTAGTTGTATTTTTGCTAGGATCATATGATTTCATGATATCGTTGAAATCTTGTATGACTTCCATTCTATTCTATTATATTATATATAAATCTCTTAAATCTCTTAAATCTATTTACTAAATGTTTTTCCAGAAATGATCACAATAACAACATAGATACATATATTTCATATTTATAAAGTCGTATTTAACGTATATAATTTCGTTATCTTCAGATTCTTTTTTAGTACACTCTGTATTTGTACACTTAATGTTATTGACACGGGGAAGAGTAGGATCGTGTTTTATATTCTTATTTAGAAATTGAGAATAGCGAGTAGTATCGTCAATAATATTATCTTGGATTACACAAATGCTACCGTTTTCTTTTTTTTCAACTACTTTATGGGAGCAGTTTTTACAATAATACAATAGGTTTTTATCTGTATCAAGATCGACGTATAGAAAGTTATTACAGTGGTCACAGAATTTCATTTACTATTAAAATATAATTTATTCTTAAATCAATTTTTTATTCACAAGCGTTCACCTTGCCTAAATAAATTATAAGTTATATAAAAATGAAACTTAATATCTATTTTATTCATGCAGATGGCTTGAAAGATAGAGAACGTGTAATTGATGAATTAAAGAAACAACTTTCTAAATATCAATTCAAAAATATTGATTCTAAAACTATTAATATTCAGATAGTTAAGGACTATGATCCACAAGATATTTCGAATGAAACAATTCAACGTACTGTTAATTATAGTCCCATTGTCGAAAAAGATACGATTAAGGAGGAAACTCCAGGTACATCACTTACTGTTTATAATCAATTTATTAAAAATTTACATCTATTTCAACTTAGTAATGTTCTTAAACATTATAAAGTGCTTGAATATATTGCGAACTCAAAACCTGATGAAATTAATATGGTATTAGAGGATGATATTGTTTATGAAGAGAAAGTATCTTATTTGTTAGATAAAGTATTTGCATCATTACCAATTGATTATGAAATGATCTTTTTAGGCTTACCTACAAATAAACAAATTGAGAATCGTAATGAAATTAAATATCAAGTAACTCAAGAAGTATTTCGTATTTTCCCATATACAGATTCTTATATTATTTCACAAAAAACTGCTAAAAAGTTATATGATGGTTATTTGCCTATTAAATTTATTGGAAATATTCAATTATCTTATCTTATTGAATCATTAAATATTAAAACAGTGCTTACACAACCAAATATATTTATAGATGGAAGTAAAATTGGAGCATTCCTAAGTGTTTTAACTCCTAATAATCTATTATTATTTAATCAGGAATATATGGCGATTCGAAATCAGCTTCAAAAAGAGGGTGATCTCACTGACGAAGAAGTTAGTAAAATTGAAGAATTAATACAGAAATCACCAATTCAGAACCATCCGGATTTTATGCATGTCAAAGCTCAATTTTTGACAAAACAGAAAAAATATAAACAAGCAGAAGAGTTTTATGAAAAAGCCTTAGCCATATATACTGCAAATAATTGTATTGTAAATCATGAAAGTGTATTCTTAAAGGAGTACAATAGACTCTATAAATTTTTACAGTAAGTTCGCGAAGCAGCAGTAGCGCGCGAAGCAGCAGTAAGTTCGCGAAGCAGCAGTAAGTTCGCGAAGCAGCAATAGTACAATTATTCCTTAACTTTAGGCGTACGTTTTTTAGTGCCACTAGATTTTGTTGTTTTTTTTTCTTTTTTAACACCAATAGTTATATCATCTTCATGCGATCCCTGTTGAGAACCATCTGGTGAAAAATCGTCAGGATATGCCAACACATCAGCTTCCTCAGCTGCCTCAGCTGCCTGACTTAATTCTAAAATATTTACTTCTTCAATAGGATTATTAACAACTAACGATAATTTTTCCTCGATATATTTATCAATCATAGATTTAAAATCAATCTTTGATAAAGAATCATTTATCATGTCTTTAATACTATCTTTGATATTCAGAGAAGCTACAGCAGCACCTACTTCTTTCTCAACAGCTGTCGCAACAGCCCTCGCAACAGCCGCCTCAACAGCATTATTAATAAGACTAGATAGACTAGACATATCAGGTTTATGTTTTTCAACTGCTGCCTCAACAGTATCATTTATAAGAGTAGATACATCTGCAGCAGCCGCAGCTGATTTCACAGTAGCTTCTAATTCCTTTATCTTATTATTTAATTCTATATAATTGATAGAATGAGATTGTAATGTTTGCTTAATACTATTAAAGTATGCAGTGAATGATGTTAAATTATTCATTTTACTTATATAAAGTTCTTTATAATAAAAAAATAACGCACATATTCAAATCGCATTTTCTAAATATCATCTATAAGATCAACATGACCTAAAAATACACGTCTGCAACAATATTTATGTAAATCAAGATGGTCTAATATATCTTTAGTAGATAATTCGGCAGAATGTTCTTTTTTATCTCTCATTTTTTTAGCAACTTCCGCTTTATAATATTCCCATTTATCAGCTAGAACATGGCCACAAGTGACACATCTAACAGGTATAATCATTTTATTTATATATACAAATATAAATCTTATATCAATTTTTTTGCAAATATATATAAATTTATAAATATAAATGGAATATTCAGAATATAAATCTTTAGTGGATATATTAAATGAAAGTGATAATATAAATGCAAATACTTATGAAGACTTGATGAGTAAAGAAAAAAATGTATTATCTACAGTAAATCATGTAGTTAAACATATACAAGATAAAGATTTAAAAGCAGGTCAATTTAAAGATATGAGTATTGAGTATATAGCTAAACGGTTCTTTTTGATATGGTCGGAAATTATACATGATTTATCTAATGCTAAGACTCCACAAGAATATTATTTATCTTTATTTAAAGATGATCGAATGATATATTATGGTATTTCATTAATAATAATTTCATTCATATTATTTTATATACAATAATATTTTATTATTATTATAGTAATAGATAAATATGTATATAGATAGAAAAAATATTTTTATATTAGGTTTTGCTTTTTTAATCTTATTTATATATATAATTCAGGATTTTAATCAGAGATTATTTGCAATAATAATACTTATATTATTGGGTTATCTATATTATTTAAAAACTCTTAAACCTATTAATACTAAAAATATAACTCGTAGTGAATTTATTGATAAAATAGAAAAGGAATTATCAAAGGAATTGGAAATACCAGAGAATACTATTTTTTTCATTCATAAAACACCTAAAAATTTAAAATATATAAAAAAAACAGAAGAATTACTGCAAATATTATATGAGATTAAGTTTTTAAGTATATATAATGCTGAATTATTTTATAAACTAATAAGTTATATTGAATACTTTTTAAAGATACATTATAAAATGATGTTAGGTAAATATGAATTTAAAATATATTATCAAATATTGAGAGATATCCGCATAGAAATATTAAATATTATGAAAAGTTCGTATTTAAGTTTACCAAATATATCTACAATATTATCCATACCAGATATTAATGAGTATATGGAAAAACGTATACGAAAAGTTCAAGCAGTAACTTATAGTTATTTGAAAATTATATGTCATAAATATAACCAGCCATTTAAACCACCTGTGGAGTTTGATATTGCTAAAGATAATAAGTATGCGTTGTTTTGATAAATAAAGTTATATAACTTAATAACACATAATATAAAAGATGAAATTTAACTTAAATAACTATTTAATATGCAATAATGATTATCTAAATTATTTTATAAAAAAATATAATTTTAAAGAGGAAGAATATACATATTTTACAAGCACAAATCTAAAGTCTACAAATCTAAACAATATTCTATTACCTTATTTATTTAGTTTAAGTAAAATAACAGAAAGCGAATACGAATATTTTAAAATGTTTTATTTTAATTATTTAGAAAAAAGTGATTTACATATAGATTTTCCATATGACGATTCTAATAGCCTTATTGAATACATTCAGAAGGACATTATATTAACAATTACTTTTATTATAGCTGCACAATATTATTTTCTGTAGTAATAGTATAAAATGAAAGGTGGTTCTGTCGCATCAAATGCAGTATCTGGTTTAGTTACAAATGCTGCGTATAATTCTCTAACTAAGAACTTTAGTAATTATACTAATTCCGGAAGCTGTGGTTCTGCCACTACCGCTAAAGGTGGAAGTTGCAAAACGAGATCTTGCGCGAAAGCTTGCGGTAAAAACTGTGGTTGTAATTTATGTGCAAAAGGCGGTTCTGTTGCATCAAATGCAGTATCTGGTTTAGTTACAAATGCTGCCTATAATTCTTTAAGTAAGAACTTTAGCAATTATACTAATTCCGGCAGCTGCGCTAAAGGTGGCAAGAAAGCTAAGAAGGCATCTCCTACGCGATCATCAAAGATCTCACCAAAGCCTAAGGCAGCCAAGAAAGGCGGAGATAAAGATTATTTTACATCTGTATCAAATGCAGTTGTTAATGCTGTTAGTAAAGCAATGAGTCCTGTTGCTACATCTACAGTATCAGAAGGGTTTAATGTATTCCGATCAAATGCTGCCCCAGCAGGATATGAATATGCCAATCTCAGAGGAAATGCAAACTCAGCAGTCAGAGTATCAGGAGGCACATTTAATGCTAAAAATATGTCAGAATATATGAAAGATTCGAATACATATAATGTTAAGAATCGCCGAGGTGGAGCCGCAGACACTTCATCAACTCAACTCATAAATGGTATGGATTATTCAGCAATTCAACATACAAATCGCATGCAAGGTGATATTATTTCCCGTGAAACTCCTCAAGCTGTAAATCTACTAATGACTTCACAGAATGCATCAGCATTGCCTGCATTAGATAAACATACCACTTATGGAAGTGTTACAGATGTATCAAGTCCATTTACATATTCAAGTACTAATAATTTTGCTAGCGCTAATGGAGGAAAGAAGGCAAAGCCCAAGGCAAAGCCAAAAGCCAAGAAAGTAAAAAAAGAATCTGCGGCAAAGAAATAATAAAATAATATATGTATATTAAAATAATAGATGGAAGATACGTGGAAAGTATTAGATACGTATTTTAATTCGAATAAATATTTTTTAACTAAACATCATTTGTCCTCATTCAATGATTTCATATCAAATAAAATTGTTACTACGATTGCTGCCTTAAATCCTATTATAACTATTAAAACTACACCCGATGTAACACATGAAATTAATGTTTATATCGGTGGGGTTAAAGGGCAAAATATCTATATTAATAAACCAACAATTGTTGAAAATGGCGAACAACGTTTATTATATCCAAATGAAGCACGTCTTCGTGATATGACATATCAATCCGAAATATTTGCAGATATATATGTTAAATATATTACAAAATCTGCGACAGGAGAACAAATTTATGAAGAAAGATTTACATCAGTTAAAATAGGAGCAATTCCGATTATGCTTCACAGTAATATATGTGTATTAAACAATCAACCTCATGAAATCTTACGTGAAATGGGTGAATGTAAATATGATCAGGGAGGTTATTTTATTATTAATGGAAAAGAGAAAGTAATAGTAGCACAAGAGCGTATTGCAACAAATCGTTTATTTATTAATGAGAGCAAGGATGATAAATATAAATATCATGGTTTAATTCGATGTACATCTGAAGAAAACCCACTCTTCCCTAAAAGTATTAATCTATATGTATTTGCTGATAAAAAAAGTAAAAAGAATGCTGCTGCATCTACTAATAATGCCGAAAATTCTGATTCAGATTCTGACTCTGACACAGAAGGCAGAGAAGAAGACACGAAAATAAAACGCCCGATAAACATACCTAATGCTATTGTAATTGAGTCACCTAATATATCTATACCCATTCCATTATTTATGTTATTTAGAGCATTTGGTATAGAAAGTGATTATGATATTTTAAAGTATTGTGTATATGATTTAGATGATCCAAATAATAATCAAATTCTCGAATTTTTACATGCATCTATCATTCATGCCGCCAAAGGCTCGCATAGCAGCAGCACCAAACTATATCAGCAGAAGGATGTATTAAATTATCTAGCAAATTTTGCGAATTTTAAAGATATTAATAAATTACGTGAAACTTTGGCCAATGATTTCTTTCCCAATGTAGGTATTTCTTATAAGAAGAAAGCGTTATTCTTAGGTTATATTATTAATCAGTTAATTCGTGTATGTTTAAAGGCACAGAAAGAATCAGATAGAGATAGTTATATTTTTAAAAGAGTAGATATTTCAGGATTTTTGATTGGTAATATATTCCGTGATTATTATAATCAATTCAAAAACAAAGTTCGTAATAAAATAGATAATGAATATCTCTATGGACCTCTTAAAAATGCTAAAAATATTACAAGTCTTATTAATCCAGCAAATCTAGGTTTTATATTTCAATCCTATATTATTGAAGATGGTATGCGTAAATCTTTAAAAGGTAGCTGGGGTATCTCAGAAGAGAATAAAGATCCTAAACAAGGACTTGTTCAAGATTTAAGTAGATTTTCATATCTAGGTACCATGTCACATCTTCGCCGTGTAAATACTCCTATAGATCCTACTTCTAAAATCGTAGCACCACATAGACTTCATACATCTCAATGGGGTATTATGTGTCCATGTGAAAGTCCAGACGGAGCTAGTATTGGTTTATTAAAGAATTTTGCGATTATGTGTCATGTAACATTTGATGCAAATCCACAACATATAGTAAAATGTTTAAAAGATCATAATCTTGTGCCGATTGAGAATGCTAGTTTTCAGGAATTAAATATGCATACAAAAATTCTAGTAAATAGTAATTGGATTGGTATTCATAAAGATCCTTATATGCTATATCGAAAAATGAAATTATTAAAAAGAAATGCTATGTTAAATATATTTACATCGATTTCATGGGATATTTTAAAAAATAAGATAAACATTCAGTCAGAAGCTGGAAGATGTTGCAGACCCTTATTTGTTATTGAAAAAGGCAAATTATTAATTGAAAAATACATGGATGATATAAAATCAGGAAAATTAGGTTGGGCTGAATTAACTCGTGGTTTTAGCCGTAAATCCGCAGAAGAACATGATGATTTATATATAAATACACAAGACCTAGATGCTTTAGAAAAAAACCAGGCTCCGATAGAATTTGTAGATGTGGAAGAATCAAATAATCTCCTTATCGCAATAAATCCTAGTCTTACAGAAAGCATTACGCAACAGCATACACATTGTGAAATACATCCAAGTACGATTCTTAGTATTTTAACACATCAAATACCATTTGTAAATCATAATCCAGCACCTCGTTGTGTATTTTCAGGTGCACAGGGTAAGCAGGCAATAGGCATGTATGCTACAAATTTCGCAAATCGCATAGATACAATGTCTTATGTATTACATTATCCACAGAAGTCTTTAATTAATACACGATTTAAGGAATATTTAAATAATAATAATATGCCGAATGGTGAGAATTTAATAGTAGCTATAGCTACTTATACGGGCTATAATATGGAAGATAGTATTATAATAAATAAGGCAGCTATAGATAGAGGAAGTTTCAATCTTACTTATTATAAAAATTTAGTGGAGATGGAGGAGTCTAATAAATATGAGGGTGAGAATACTAAATTTGGGAATCCTGTTAAATTATCGGAAAGTAAGGAAGTGCAGAAAATTAAATATGCCAACTACAATAAGTTAGATGATAATGGTTTTCCATTATTAAATAGTTATATTAAAGAAGGAGATGCATATATTGGTAAAACACTTATTAAGCGGGAATATGTAGAAGAGCCAGGTGTATTTGAAAATAAGGTAGTTAAGGAATTTTATTATGATAAAAGTTCTGTGGCGAATAAGACACTTTCAGGAACCATAGATAAAGTGTTTGTTTATTCAGGTGATAGTGGACTTAAAGTATGTAAAATTCGTTTAAGAAAATTTCGCCTTCCTGAACCTGGTGATAAATTATGTTCAACGATATCGCAAAAGGGTGTAATTGGGCGTATTATGGCTGAGGAAGATATGCCTTTTACGAAAGATGGTATTCGTCCAGATATTATTATTAATCCTCATGCGATTCCATCACGTATGACAGTTGGACAATTATTAGAATGTGTTCTAGGTAAAGCGGCATGTTTAATGGGTACAACTATAGACGCTACGCCTTTTAATAATTCGGATTATACTGAGATTTATGATACTTTAGAGAAGACATATAAGTTTGATCGTACAGGTAATGAAATTATGTATAGTGGCTTTTATGGAAATCAATTAGAATGTGAGATATTTATGGGTCCGACATATTATCAAAGACTTAAGCATATGGTTGCAGATAAGATGAATTATCGTAAAGTTGATTTTGCAACAACTAAAAATGGAGTACATAATCATACATATAAAAGCGCACCTTATGAATTTATGACTAGACAACCTACACATGGTCGTGGAGCCGAAGGAGGATTACGTATGGGTAATATGGAATTAGATAGTATGTCGAGTCATGGAGTTTATCAATTTATTCAGGAATCAATGATGGATAGATCAGATGCATATACATTTGAGTTGAATAATAAAACACATGAGATTTTTAATGCAAATGCCACTGAAACCGTAGAAGACACACATACAGATGTAAGTATCGTGAGAACACCATATACATTTAAATTATTGGCGCAAGAGATGATGACAATGTGTGTTAAACCGCATTTATTAACGGAAGCTGATTCGGATTCTGATGAAGATACAGACAATAAAAATAATTTTTAATCTTATTACATAATAAATAAGACAATGGCGGATACAAATGCACCAGACTCATCTTCTTCTTTATTTATTATTAGTTTTGTAGCGTTTCTTATTATTTTAATAGTCATTGGAGTCAATATATATATGTTATTTTTAACACGTCGAGATCTCCAGAATCAGCAGCTCATGGTACATCAGAATACAACTAGAATGCAGGAGGTTACAGATGACATGGATGTATTATTAGCTAAAATTAATACAGGTGTAAAATATAAAATAGATTCGAGTGCAGTAAGTATATTAGATTTAGCTGAATTCAAGGATTTAGATCCATATTTAAAAGATGCATATAAAAGATATATTGTGGATAGTTTATCATCTGCATTTATGAAGGCCATTAATAAAACGATGAGTAAAAATGATATGAAGAATTATTTAAGGGCTCACCAGACGGAAATGGATGATATGGCATATGCGATTGCTAAGAAGTTACAGTATGGTGGTTTAGATGCTTTACCGCAAATATATGATAATGCACAACCAAATAAATAAGCTTTCAGCGATAAATAAGCTTTCAGCGATAAATACGGCTAACGCCAATAAATAATCTTATGATAAAATATAAAAATAATAAGATGTTAGCATTGATTATTGCAATAATATCTTTAGTTATAATTCTAGCAGTGATTGGTGTGAATATATACATATTAGTTGTAATGAATAGGAATGCATCTGATATACAAGCTTTAAAAAATGATACAAATACGAAATTCGATAAGATAAATTCAAGTGCATCAAAAACTGCAAATAGTATATTAGATTTGGCTGAATTTAGAGATTTAGATCCATATTTGAAAGATGCATATAAGAGATATATCGTAAATATTTTATCATCCGCATTTATGAAAGCGGTTAATAAATCGGCAAGTGATAATGAAGTTAAGAAATATTTAACAGATAATCAAAAACAGATTGATGAAATTGCATATTCTATTGCAAAAGAATTAAATACAAATGGATTTACTTCTTTACAAAAACTATACCAATAAATAAGCTTTCAGCGATAAATAAGCTTTCAGCAATAAATACGGCTACCCCCGCCGTTAACCCAGCAGTTAAACCAGCCGTTAACCCAGCAGCTAAACCAGTAATTAGTTAGATTTATGATTAGATTTATGATTAGATTTATGACCGACTGTTATATAAAATATAAATCAACCAATAAATAAATATATTTTAATATATTAAATGGCGAAAACCCCTAGTCCCAGATGTTATAATACAGTTAATTATTTTTTAATTATTCTAATACTTGCGTTCTTCATGTTACTATATATTTATATTGCAACACCTTATTTTAATAATTTTATTAAACAGGAACGTTTTGTTGTCTATGATGATTCGCGTCTTTTACCAGCAGATAAAATTGTAGTCATGCAAGGTCTAGGAAACCCAGATTTACCAATTCAAGCAACAGAGTATGATGCGAATGACACATCTGCACCATCCGTAACAGGCAAAGAAGATGGTCCGAAAAGTAAATTAGTCTTTGCATATAATGAATGCAAGCCTGAATGTTGTGCTAGTTCAGGCGGATATTCATGTCATGGAGGATGTCCATGTATTACAAAAGATCAGATGAATTTTATCGGTACACGTGGATATAATCATAAAGTAGATAAATGTTCGTTTGATGAAATTGATTATTAGATATATTATATATAATATGATTGGTAAATTTATCGGCAGATTTATCGGCGGATCAACAATACATCGTGCAATAGATAATATAAGCAAACATGCAACTATAAACCAGACTCCGTTTATTCCTATTTTTGATTATGCTAAAGAAGAATCTCGTAATAAAAATGATACATATAATTATGTATATCGTATTTCACAGGATATTCCATATATGTATGGTGGATTAGCATTGAAATATTCTAGTTTTAATTGTCAGAAGAGTATGCGTTATATAATAAAAACAGCGCAATTAAATCCAAAAATTACAGCCATTTATTTAGATGCTGAATGCAATAAATATCATGAGATTGAGCAAAAAATATATGATAAATTACTGCGCATATATAACCGTAACGGTGTATATTTGTATAAAACATATCAGATGTATCGCCGAGATAGTATGGAAACTTTAGTAAATGATATAAGTAATAGCATAAGTATACAAACATATTTAGGTATTAAGTTAGTACGTGGAGCTTATTTAGAGAAAGATAGAAAAACAGGAGTATTATTTGATACGAAAGAACAGACAGATCAGCAATATAATTTAGCTTTAGAATATGTATTAGAACAAATAAATACAAATTCTCATCTAAAGCTTTTAGTAGCAACACATAATAATAAATCCATAGATTTGGTCTTAAATAAAAAAAATATTTTAGATAAAGCACGACAAATAGAATTTGCACGACAAATAGAATTTGCACGACAAATAGAATTTGCACGACAAATAGAATTTGCACGACAAATAGAATTTGCACGACAAATAGAATTTGCACAACTTCTTGGTATGAATGATTCAGCAAGTAAATTAATTAATGAAAGTGGTTATAAAGTCTACAAATATGTTCCATATGGTTCATATCTAGAAACTTATCCCTATTTAATGCGTCGATTTTATGAAAATTCTCAGATATTGCAATATATGTGCCGCTAGGCGTGCCGCTAGGCGTGCCGCTAGGATTCCGCGGCTGACTCAGCTGCGGCAGCTGCGGCAATTTTCCATTCCTGATACATTTTATTTGCACGTCGCATTCTTTCTTGTGCGGGTAAATATTTATTTTTCTTTCCGAGTTCATTCATAAATTCGCCTATTTTAATATTATAGATAGAAGGCTTACGCAGCCTTCTTTTAGTATTATCGCGAGTAATAACTGGAATATCTAACTCAAGCTCATTTTCAAGCTCATTTGAAATCATACCTGATTTTTTTTTAGATTTAATCATTTGAAATTTGAATTTGAAATTTGAAATAAAAATTTGTCAAATTTTTGAAAATTTGATTAATATTTTGATATAAATCTATCAAACAACAAACAAATATGATTATTCTATTTTCAGGATTTACAGATGATTATTTAAAGAATCAGATTATTCATGCAAATAACACAGTAGTTACTAAAGTAACACAGAATCCTACACATATTATTCTCAAATCAATGACAAAAATATCAAAAAAAATATCAAAATATATAGATTCTGAACCTGATGGCAATATCGAAATTATATCATTGGATGATTTTATATTAAAATATGATTTCAAGTTATCATTGAAACCGCGTAAACATCGTAATAAAAAAACAACGATTATATCTGATTCATCAGATAGTGGTATTTAATTATGTATAAAGATGTGGATGATTATCATTTATAAATTGCTCCATATAATCTAGGTATTGTATAATTCTACTGCGCATATCTGCGTCATTTTCATTACGAATACTATTTGTAATATGATATAGTGCTTCAGTATAAAGTCTATTGTATGCATTAGTTTGCAACAATTGTTCATGATTTATAACAGATATATCGCCGTTATTCATAAGGAATCAACTGTTAGATAATTTAATGTTATTTTTTCATAAAGTTTTCTAAAGTTTATATATTTAAATAATTTCAAAAAATATATGTCATTTTTATAAAAATTTGAAAACATATAAAATATTGATTTTTATA
>Ga0214921_10004710_pt1 | contig 19847 bp, 22 predicted proteins | sample LL1505_MetaG_FD_177992 | JGI IMG/M metagenome (GOLD analysis project Ga0214921, IMG submission 177992) | Freshwater microbial communities from Lake Lanier, Atlanta, Georgia, United States - LL-1505 | ecosystem: Environmental > Aquatic > Freshwater > Lake | place: USA: Georgia | collected...
GACCGTTATGAGTGGAGTTTTGGAGATGGTTCCAACTCCCCTGATCCAAGTCCATTGCATATCTACTCAAAGCCTGGCACTTACAATGTGTCACTGAAAGTGATCAGTCCTGGAGGGTGTGAAGCCAATTCTCTCCCACTCATGATTTATGTTGAAGGCCCAATTGGCACAACAGACTATCAATTGGTGTCCTGTGAACCCTTTGATGCAACCATAAAAGTCAACTCTTTGAATTCAAGTTTTGCGACCATTGATTATGGCGATGGAAATTTAGTTGAAAATATTCCTTTTGGTGCTGGGCTATTCAAATACCGGTATGCAGATTCGGGAATCTACACGCCCAATGTTTTTCTCTCAAATGGTTTGGGTTGCACGGTATTGTTACCACAGGGAGAACCCATTAAGGCAGTCTCGATACTCCCAATCTTCAAAGGAGATGTGTTGTTTTATTGTGACAAGGGGGGTGTCAATTTTAAGGACCTCAGCCTTTCTAATGATTTGCTGACAGGATGGTCCTGGAATTATGGTGATCTCGATAGTGGTAAGGGAGAAAAGCCATTCCATTTTTATGGGTCTCCAGGAATGTATGACGTAAAATTGACAGTTACATCCTCACTTGGTTGTGTTGATACCGTAACCCGTTTCAGATACGTGGATATTCAGGCCAGGCCAGATATTGCCATGAATATTTCAAAAACCAATGCCTGCGAGGAAGAGCTTATTCAGTTGAGTGGCATTGAAGTGCGTCCCAACAATTCTCCCATTGTGTCCTGGTTCTGGGATTTTACCAATGGCAACAGTGCAGGTGTTCAAAACCCGGAAAAGCAATTGTTCAGAAAGGCAGGAACTTATCCGGTGAGGGTTCATGCCACCAATCAAAAAGGTTGCAGCGATACCCTGGTGCAAAATCTTGTGGTATATCCAATCCCTCAATTGGATGCTGGTTTGGACACCAATATATGCCTGGGTACACCTATGCAGCTCAGACCCCAAGGCGCAGCCACTTACGATTGGTTTTCTGGCCCAGCCCTGAGTTGTAAAAATTGTGAACAGCCCTTTGTCAATCCCGTTTCGGATGCTATTTATTTTGTAAAAGGAACCTCTGACATGGGTTGTTTCGCAATTGATTCAATCAACATCAAAGTGGTTCAGCCCACTGCTGTAGTGGCCCCCGCAGACACCTTGTTGTGTTTTGGCGATGCCATACGGCTTCAGGCAAAGGGCACTCTTCTCTATGCCTGGACCCCGTCCAATGGGTTGAGCCGAACAGATATCGCTGGCCCTACCGCAAAGCCGATGCAAACCACAACCTATACTGTTACAGGTAAGGATGCTTACAATTGTTTTGTTACCAAAGACGATGTGGTCGTTAGGGTAGTACCATTGCCAACAATCAATGCCGGCAAAGACACCACCATCATGGCTGGTTATCCACTCCAACTGAGGCCAGATTATTCCCAGGATGTGATCCGCGTCCAGTGGGTTCCAGCATTGTTCCTGAATTGTAGCGATTGCAAGACACCTGTAACAACGCCATCCTATTCAGCAACCTATACCTTGTTCGCTTACACACCAGAAGGCTGCATGTCCAAGGATGTGGTCAATATATTTGTTACGTGCACCGGTGAAAATCTATTTATTCCCAATACATTTTCTCCCAACGGAGATGGCATCAATGAGGTTTTTTATCCAAGGGGAAGGGGTATAGAAAAGATCAGGTCGATGAATATTTTCAACAGGTGGGGGCAATTGGTCTACCGCAAAGAAAATTTCCTTGCCAATGATCAGCTTGCTGCATGGAACGGAAAACGCATGGGGCAATTCGTTACTCCTGATGTTTATGTTTACATGATAGATTTAATTTGTGAAAATGGCAATATCATCACATTGAAAGGAGATGTAACATTGATCAGATGATACACCGCTCCACTTGTATAAGATATTGCAAATGCTTACAGCTTGTAATGTTCCTGGGACTTTGCAATTTGGTGAAGGGCCAGGACCTCCACTTTTCACAATTCTACGAAGCCCCCCTGTTGCGAAATCCTGCTTTGGCAGGTCTTTACGAGGGTGATGTGCGGATTCAAGGGGTCTACCGCAACCAGTGGAACAGTGTGTCATTCCCTTATCAGACAGGTTCTATCAATGCAGAATATAAATTTCCGGTAGGCAAGGGAGAAGATTTTTTGACGGTCGGAGGACAGGTGCTGTATGACAAGGCCGGATCGGTGCAACTGCAGACGGTGCACATGCTTCCCATGGTGAATTTTCATAAATCACTCAGCACAAACAAAGTTTCATATTTATCGCTTGGGTTCATGGGTGGGGTGGTCAGCCGCAGGCTTGACCGATCAAGGGTAACCACCAACAGCCAGTATGATGGTTTTTATTTCAATGGCTCACTTCCTGATGGTGAGACCTTTACCGGTGCTTACTCCTACGCAGACATGTCGGTAGGCATGAGCTTCAATAGCACCTTGGGAAGCAATGACCAACACTATTTTTTTGGCGGATTGGCTTACCATCATTTCAATAAACCCATGAATTCATTTTATGGTACTATTGCACACTTGCCTAAATGGGTGGCTTCTGGTGGCTTGAAACTCAATCTTGATGATGTTACCTACATCACCCTTCATGGCGATCTAACTGATCAAAAGCCTTTCAGGGAGATGATAGCCGGTGGTACCTTTTCAAAGCGGATGGGAAACGAGTACAATTCAACAACTACAGTACATGCCGGGATGTATTGCCGATACAAAGACGCCATTGTTCCGGTATTGAAGTTTGATGTCAACCAGCTTTCTATGGGTATCAGCTATGACATCAATATTTCGGGTTTGGCCACTGCCAGCCGAAACAGGGGAGGATTTGAAATATCGCTTGGTTACCTGGCCATTAAACCCAAACATGCTGAGGTCATTCTCTGCCCTAAGTTTTGATCAACCCGAACGGATGGTGATGATTGTTGGTTTTGCCCAGGCATAATCTTTTTTCTGGCAAACAGAAAATACTGTTTCTCTTTTGTAGATTTGCAGGGTAAATCAATTTCATAAAATAACTCGAAACAATGGCTATTCAAAAAGGACAAATTGCTCCCGATTTCAGTCTTTTCAATACAGAAAAGAGCAAGGTAAATCTCGCTGATTACAAAGGTAAAAACCTCGTAATCCTCTTCTTCCCACTGGCTTTTACCGGCGTTTGCACAACTGAACTCTGTTCAGTAAGGGACAACCTGAATGTGTACACTTCACTCAATGCTGAAGTTGTTGGCATTTCTGTAGACTCACTTTTCAGTCTTGGCAAGTTCAAGGAGGAACAACAGTACAATTTCCCTTTGCTCTCTGATTTCAACAAAGAAACATCCCAGGCGTACGGCGCTTTTTATGATGAGTTTGTGCTCGACATGAAAGGTGTTGCGCGCAGGGCCGCATTCGTGGTTGACAAGGATGGCCTGGTACAATATGCTGAAGTGCTTGAAAGTGCTGGCGATCTTCCCAATTTCGATGCCATCAAAGAAACACTTTCTGGCCTGAACTGATCCTAAAGGACCTGTACAATCAAGAACTTGAGATAATTGGTGTTTTCCAGTCCCCTGATGATCGGATGGTCTGCAGATTGTGATTGAAATACCACCTGTCTCAAGTTTCTTTTTGCATCCTTGGCAGCCATTTCTATGGTTTGATAAAATACATCCGGTTGCACAAGATTGGTGCAAGAAGAAGTTACCAGAAAACCTCCTGGCTTCAGTAGTTTCATTCCCCTGAGGTTGATTTCCTTGTATCCTCCGATGGCATTCTGAACATTTTCACGGCTTTTCGTGAATGAGGGAGGGTCAAGCATCACGACATCCCATTTTTTATCCTCCTTGCTCCACTGCTTCAGTGCATCAAAAGCATTGATGGCCTGAAAGCTGATGTTTTCAAGCTGGTTCAAGGCAGCATTTTCCCTTGCCTGCTTTACAGCATTTTCAGAAATGTCCAATCCCAGCACATGTTTTGCACCATAGCTGGCAGCATGGATCTCAAAAGTGCCGGTATAGCAAAAAGCACCCAGTACATCAGCCCCTTTGACAATATGTTCAATGGCCCTGCGGTTGTCCCTTTGATCGAGAAAATATCCTGTCTTCTGCCCATTCTCTAGATCCACAAGGAATTTCAGGCCATTTTCAACAACCGGAATCTTGGTGTCAAATGGATTAGAAAGAAATCCTTTTTTCTGTTCCATCCCCTCCAGTTCCCTTACTGCAACATCATTTCGCTCATAGATACCCTTCGGGGAAAATATGGTTTCCAGTGCTGCTACAATTTCATCTTTCCACCTGTCAATCCCAAGCGCAAGTGTTTGAATCACAAAATAGTCGTTGAACTTGTCAATAATCAACTGTGGCAATCCGTCCGCCTCACCAAAAATCAGTCTGCAGTTTTCGGTATACCCAATTTTTTTACGGTATTCCCATGCTTCCAGTATTCTTCTGTGAAAGAAAGCCGCGTTGATTTCCTCCGCCTTGTTTCTGGTCAGTAGCCTTACCGGAATCCTTGAAACAGGATTGATATAGCCTCTTCCCACGAATTTGTAGTCATAAGTATACACATCAGCAATGTCCCCAGCCACCAGCTCATCATCCGTCAAATCAATCTCATTGGAAAAAATCCAGGGATGTCCGCTCACTACCCTGTTGCTGATTTTTCTGTTTAAAACCACTTTCTTCATGTTGCAAAGGTAAACTTTCGTGGAAAAGGCAGAAATTTGCATTTCTCAGGCAAAAAATGCGACAATTTGGCTTGTCAACAGAAGGTGGCAAGCCATTTGAGCAGTATTAATTGCAAATTCAAACACTATGGAAGAAAAAGAAATGATGCAAAATGAAGAACAGGTTCCTGCCGAAAACATTGAAAATGAGGTCAAGGAAACCATCAGCGAAATTGACCAGCTGAAACTGGATGTTGAAGAACAAAAGCAAAAATTCATTCGCCTTTATGCAGAGTTTGATAATTTCAAGCGCAGGAACGCCAAGGAGCGGGTTGAGCTGATCCAGACTGCAGGAAGGGATGTGATCCAGTCAATGCTGGAAGTGATGGACGATTGTGACAGGGCGGAAAAACAGCTTCAAACAAGCGAAGACCTGCAACAAATCAGGCAGGGCATTCAACTTGTTTTCACCAAACTCAGAAGCACCCTGCAAGCAAAGGGTGTCAAGGAAATGAAAAGCATTGGAGAAGAGTTCAATCCGGATTTTCACGAAGCCATCACTGAAATTCCGGTCAATGACCCTGCTATGGTGGGTAAAGTGGTTGATGAAGTGGAGAAGGGCTATACCCTCAACGAGAAAATCATCCGGTATTCAAAGGTGGTTGTAGGAAAATAAAAGGCTTTGTCCAATTAAACAGCAGATATGTCCAAACGTGATTATTACGAAGTACTGGGGGTGACCAAATCCTCTTCAGCAGATGATATCAAAAAAGCCTACCGCAAGGTGGCCATGCAATTCCATCCTGACAGGAATCCTGGCGACAAGGCCGCCGAGGAGAAATTCAAGGAGGCTGCTGAGGCGTATGAGGTATTGAGTGACCAGGAAAAGCGTGCCCAGTATGACAGGTATGGCCATGCAGGCATGAACAGCAGAGGCGGAGGTTTTGGAGGTGGACAGGGCATGAACATGGATGATATCTTCAGCAATTTTGGAGATATTTTCGGAGACGATATTTTTGGAAGTTTTTTTGGTGGCGGCGGTGGTCGTCAACGCGGCGGCGGTGGCAGGGCCAGGGGAACCAGGGGCAGTAATCTTCGGATCAAGCTGAAGATGAATTATGAGGAGATTGCCAAGGGTGCCAACAAGACAGTCAAGGTTAAAAAATATACCGGATGCACCAGCTGTGGTGGTTCAGGAGCAAAGGATAAGAATGCCGTTCAGACCTGTGGAACCTGCGGTGGAAGCGGACAAGTGAGAAAGGTGACCAATACTTTTCTGGGGCAGATGCAAACAGTGGGTACCTGCACAACCTGTAATGGTGAAGGATCAACCATCACCAGCAAATGTACTTCCTGTAAAGGCGAGGGTCGTGTGTATACCGAAGAGACCATTGCCATTGACATACCAGCGGGTGTGCAGGATGGCATGCAGTTGAGCCTGAGTGGAAAGGGGAATGCCGGTGAGCGTGGGGGTGCAGCGGGTGATTTGATTGTATTGATTGAAGAGGAACCACATGCAGAATTGCAACGCGATAACCTCAATGTGATATACGACATGCACATCAGCTTCCCTGATGCTGTTTTTGGTGCTAACCTTGAAGTGCCTACCATTGATGGGAGGGCCAAAATCAAGATTCCACCCGGCACACAAGGTGGAAAAATTTTCAGGCTGAAAGGAAAGGGGTTTCCTTCCATCAATTCATATGAGAAAGGAGACCAGTTGATCCATGTCAATGTCTGGATCCCACAAGAGCTGTCTGCGGAAGAAAAACCAATGGTTGAAAAAATGAGAGAAGCCAAAAACTTTCAGCCCCAACCCGATAAGAGTGAAAAAAGCTTTTTCTCCAAGGTCAAGGAAATGTTCGGATCATAGGATACCCAAAAGTTATTCTGCAATTTGCATGATCTGGTCAATGTTTCTGCCATATCCATTGTAGTCCAGGCCATAGCCAACCACAAAAAGATTGGGGATCTCAAAACCCATATAGTCAATCTGTATAGGAAATTGTGTTGCCTCTTTTTTGTGCAGCAAAGCACAAATTTTCAAAGAGCGGGGTTGCTGGTGCATCAATTGTGGAAGAAACGCTGAAAGTGTTTTTCCTGTGTCAACAATGTCTTCCACAATGATGACATCCCTTTCAAAAACATCAGATTCAAGGCCAATGGCTGTAACCACTGATCCTGAGGACTTTGTCCCTTTATATGAAGCGAGTTTGATGAAACTGATTTCAGCGGGGATTTCAATTTTCTTGAACAGGTCTGAAGCAAACATGAACGATCCGTTCAGGATGGCAATAAAGAGCGGGTTTCTGTTTTCATAATCAGTATTGATCTTCTCTGCCATTTTATCAATGGCCACATTGATGTCTGCCTTGCTCAAATAAGGCACAAACAATTTATCCAATACCTGTTTTTCCATATTATTTTTTTGGGATCTTGATTTTTTGACCAACCGCTAAGGCCTCTTTCTTCAGGTGGTTGATTTTTTTGAGGGCATCCACGGTAGTGCCATATTTTCTGGATAGGCTGTAGAGAGAATCACCCCGTTTTACCACATGCGTTTTTTTGACCCTGATGCGCTTGCCTGATTTTTCTTTTACAGGCATTACGCTTTTGTATCTTTCTGCTGGCTCAATGGGTTTGCCGCTGTTTGAGACAGCTTCTAACGGCTTGTTCCTGATTTTTTCAAAGTAATTTTCCAGGTCTCCATCTGCTTCATTTTCCGCAAACTTGTTCAGTTCATTCAGTTGATAGGCCTCGATGTACTTGATCAGGGTTTGGGCATAAATCGGATTGGTAGCATATCCAGCCTTTTTTAGTCCCCAGGCCCATGCCTCATAATCATTTGCATCATACTCAAACAAGAAGGCATACCGTGGCTGGGATGTAAGGTAGTCTGAATGGTCAAGATAGGACGCTTTTGCATCCTCATATTTCCTGAAGCATTCTCCTTCTGCATCGTCATTGTGGTATACTTTTTCGCCTGTCCAGCTGCTCTTGCATTTGATGCCAAAATGATTGTTCGATTGCAAGACAAGGTCACTTTTTCCTGCATTTGTTTCATGGATACCCTGCGCAATTTTAATGGATGCAGGAACGCCTGTTCTTTCCATTTCCTTTACCGCAAGCGCTGCATATTGCTCAATGTATTTGATGATGTTTTCATTGGGCGCTTCCTGTGAAAAGGCAGAAAAGGCGGACGAAAACAAAAAAGTAAAAAGTAAAAAGATGCTGTTCTTTGGCTTCATTTTTTCATTTTTTAAGCAGGATGCTCAACCCATCCCTGACGGTCAACATTACTTTCTCCACCCTATCATCTTCACGAATAAATGCGTTGAAAGCTGCAATGGCTTTCGTACTCTTGCCACTGATTTTTTCTTTCAGCACCTCCCCATGAAACAGCACATTGTCTATGATAAAAAAAGTACCGGGTTTGACTTTTTCGATCAACAGGACGTAGTAGTCAAGGTATCCGGTTTTATCTGCATCAATGAACACAAGGTCCCAGTCTTCATCCATTGCTGGCAACAGTTCCATGGCGTTTCCCACATGCAATTTAATCTGATGGGCATTTTCGCTTCTGTCGAAGTAGGCCCGAGCAATGGCTGCATCTTCTTTTCGCAGTTCAATGGTATGCAAAAACCCATCCGATGAAAGTCCCTTGGCGAGGCAAAGGGCACTATAGCCTGTAAAGGTACCGATCTCTAAAATCCGATTTGGCTTGATCATCCTGCTGAGCATTGAAAGCAGATTTCCCTGAAGCGGTCCACTGATCATGTGGGGCTCAGCATGGTTTTCTTGGGTAAACGCATGGATCTCGCGCAAGAGTGCGTCCGTTAGAGAACTGTTCTGTTCTGCATAATCGTTGGCCAAAGGAAGGATGAAATCCATTGTTGCAAAATTACACCCTTCACACTGCAGATGCAAGGGACAACTGTTGCAGAAAAGCGAAAATTTGATCAGCCTTTCCTCGAAATCAGCATCAATCCGAGGAAAGTGAGCAAGCCATTGATCAGGAGCATCTCAAATCCGATTTGATAGCCATTGAACCAGCCGGCTGCATTCTTTCCCAGCGCATAACAGGCAGCAGGGGCAATCAGGCAAACGGCTGTTACGCCATATCCAGCCCCCAATTTTCTTTTTGTCAGGATGCCGAAAGCGAACAAGCCCAGCAAGGGCCCATAGGTATAGCCTGCCAGATCAAGGATGATGCCGATGATGGATTTGTTGTCGATCCATTTGAAGAGCATGATGCAAAAAAGAAAGATGAGGGCAAAGCTCAGGTGGACCAAAATCCTGGTCCTTTTTTGGGAGGCTTCGGAAAGACCTTCTTTTCTCCTGATGCCAAGAATATCAATGCAAAAGGAGGATGTTAAAGCGGTGAGGGCACCATCGGCACTGGGAAACAATGCAGAAATCAGTGCAATGATAAAGATGATGCCAATGGCAGGTGGAAGGTGAAAAAGTGCTATGGTGGGGAAAAGGTCATCACCGATCACATTCTTGCCTTCAAACAAAAATGCTTTTCCATCATAGCTTGCACCCTTGTCGGAGAGGTACAGGTACAGCAATCCTCCCAGGACAAGAAAAAGCAGGTTCACCACTACCATGATGGCGGTGAAAGTGAAAATATTTTTTTGGGAGTCTTTCATGGTCCGGACACTGATGTTTTTCTGCATCATTTCCTGATCAAGCCCCGTCATGGCGATGGCAATCACCGCACCCCCAATGATATTTTTCAAAAAGAAGGCCTTGCTGTTGACATTTGTTTCAAAAATTTTCGTGTAGCCCCTTTCCGTCATCATTTCCAATGCCTGTCCAAAAGAAAGGTCAAGTTTGGAAAGGATGTAGACAAGGCAGATCACCAGTCCTATCAACATGAAGCTTGTCTGCAAAGTATCTGTATAAACAATTGTCTTGACACCTCCTTTCCAGGTGTAGAGCAGGATCATCAGCAAGATCAATGCTGCTGTAAAAATAAATGGTACGTTCATCTTGTCAAGAATGAAAATCTGCAACACATTGATCACAAGAAACAACCTGGCTGTTGCGCCAAAAGTTCTTGAGATGATGAAGAACAAGGCACCGGTTTTATAACTTTCTTTTCCAAAACGCTGGTCAAGATAGTGATAGATGGAAGTGAGGTTCAGTCTGTAATACAAGGGAATCAGTACATAGGCAATGGCAAGGTATCCGAAAACATAACCGATGATGACCTGGAAATAGGCAAAGCCATTGAATCCTGTTGGTGAAATGTTTCCCACTGTGCCAGGTACGGAAACAAAGGTTACCCCGGAAAGGGAAGTGCCAATCATGCCAAATGCCACAAGCATCCAGTTTGAATTTCTGTTACCAATGAAGAAAGATTCATTGGTGGCATTTCTTGCTGTGTACATGGCCACACCCAACAAAAGGGTAAAATACCCTAAAACGAAAGAAAAAAGCAGTAAAGAAGACATGTTTTTCCGTTTAAGTCAGCAAGGTAATGCATTTAAAAATATCTATTTTTGGTGAATGTTAGAGCGGCTGTTCATCCAGAATTATGCAATCATCGCGCAATTGGATATTTCATTTTCCAAGGGATTGGTGATCATTACCGGGGAAACCGGTGCAGGCAAGAGCATCCTTATGGGGGCACTGGGACTGGCCCTTGGAGAAAGGGCGGACAGTACCCAGTTGAGGGATAAGGAAAAGAAAACGGTCATTGAGGCGATTTTCAAAACCATGCACACTACTTCACTGCTACAGTTTTTCAGTGAGGCAGATATCGAAGCGGAGGACGAAATCATCCTCAGGAGAGAAATACAAACATCAGGGAAGTCAAGGGCTTTTATCAATGATACTCCTGTCAGCCTTGCCCAGCTGCAGCAACTGGCAACAATTTTGGTAGACCTGCACCAACAGTTTGATACATTGGCGTTGGGGAATAAACAATTTCAGCGCATTTTACTGGATGCCAGGGCGGGATGCCTGCAGGAAATGGCTGACTATACAGACCTCTTCGGACAATGTACCTCCATGCTGAAAAAGATTGCAGCCATTGAAGCCCTGCTTCAAAAGGCACAGCAGGAAAGGGACTACAAGGTATTTCTGTTGAATGAACTGGAAGAACTCAATTGGACCGTTGGTGAAGCCCGGCAGATGGAAGATGAGCTTGACCTGCTCTCTCATGCAGACCAGATCAGGCTTGGCATTGGTAAGATAGGGTTTGTAATGAACGAAGGAGAGCAGCCATTGATTCCCCAAATTCGGACCATGGTTTCCCAGCTGCAGTCCCTGGCCAGTCATCATCCTTCCTTGCCCGCATTGGTTGCGAGGCTGGAGTCTTCCTATGTGGAGATCAAGGACATCAGCAGCGACCTTGAATCTTTGCTGGATGGTATTTCGGTAGATGATCAAAAAATGGAGCAACTGAATGAGCGCTTGTCCAATGCCCAGCGCCTGTCCAAAAAGCATGCACTGCCATCCATTGATGATTTGGTTGAAAAAAGAATTGAGCTGTCCAATGAGCTGGCGGTTTTTGAAACATCTCAGGATGAATTGACCACACTGCAACAACAATTGGAAACCCTGCAGGCCAAGGCAAAAGCCCTGGCGTCTGTGATGCACAAGAAACGAAAAGCGCAGGTGCCCATACTTGAAGACGCTTCAAACGAATTGTTGAAGAGAGTCGGGATGCCCAACGCTTCATTGAAAATTGATCTCAAACCCATTGCTCTTTCCGCTTCAGGTACTGAAGAAGTTTCATTCCTTTTCGATGCCAACAAGAGCGGTCATTATGAGCCGTTGCACAAAGTGGCCAGTGGGGGAGAACTGAGCAGGCTGATGCTTGTGCTTAAATCACTTGTGGCAGGATCTTTGGAGATGCCCACCTTGATATTTGATGAGATTGACAGCGGTATCAGTGGTGAAGCTGCCAAGCAGGTCGGCGTATTGATGGAGGAACTGGCCAATACACACCAGCTGATTGCCATTACCCACCAGCCACAGATTGCAGCTCTTGCCCATCAGCATCTCTATGTTTACAAACAGGAGGAAAATGGCAGCATTACCACAAGCATCCGTGTACTCGGTGAACAAGAACGCATCCAAACCATTGCCAAAATGCTGGCTGGTGAAAATCCCAGCGAAGCGGTGCTGGCTTCTGCGAGGGAGATGATGAAGTAGTTGAATGGGGTGAGAGGCGTTCAACAAATTGCCTATATTTGCCCCCAAATCTATCAGCTATGTCCAATCAACTGCTCAAAGGAAAAAAAGGAATCATTTTTGGTGCGCTGGATGAGAAGTCCATTGCCTGGAAAACTGCCCTGGCATGTCATGCACAAGGTGCGGAAATTGTATTGTCCAACGCACCCATTGCCTTGAGGATGGGAGAGATCAATAAATTGTCTGCGCAGATCAATGCCCCCGTTATAGGAGCTGATGTAACCAACATGGACGATCTCAAAAACCTCTTTACCGAGAGCATTAAGCATTTTGGTGGTGGAATTGATTTCATCCTTCACTCCATCGGGATGAGCCTTAACCTAAGAAAAGGAAAGGGGTATACTGAAATTGATTATGGATTCAACCAAAAAACTTTTGATATCTCTGCGATGTCATTGCACCGTGTCTTGCGCACCGCTTGGGACATGGATGCCCTGAATGAGTGGGGAAGTGTGGTTGCCCTCAGTTATATCGCAGCGCAAAGGGTTTTTCCTGACTACAACGAAATGGCAGATGCCAAGGCATTGTTGGAAAGTGTGACCCGTAGTTTTGGCTATCATTATGGCGTAAAAAAGAAAGTAAGGATCAATACGATTTCACAATCTCCTACCAGAACAACTGCGGGCAGTGGGGTAAAGGGTTTTGATGGATTTGTGAACTATGCAGAGAAAATGAGTCCTTTGGGCAATGCATCTGGCGAAGACTGTGCCAACTATTGCGTCACCCTTTTCTCAGACATGACCAAGATGGTGACCATGCAGAACCTCTTCCACGATGGAGGATTTTCATTCACTGGCGTTACCCAGGCTGTTATTGAACAAATGGAAAAATAAATACCAAAACTCATGAAGTGGAGAGATTATTTAGGGTATATCGGAGTTGTTACGGGTTCTTTGACTTTTGTTCCTCAGGTTTATATGGCATGGAAAACAAGGTCTGTTGGTGATTTGTCCATCTGGATGATCCTGATCCTGCTCACCAATGTAGTGATATGGCTCATTTATGGCATTACTGGGAAAGACAAAGCCATGATTCTGGCGAATTCAATCATTCTGCTGCTGTCACTGCTGATGTTGTATTTCAAGCTTACTTTTTAGCAAGACATTTAATACGCGAAAAGCCACCCGGAGGGTGGCTTTTCGCGTATTAAAATAGTTTAATATTCATCTTCATTGAAGAAAAAGTCATCCTGGCTTGGATAATCAGGCCAAATGTCATCTATCCCTTCAAAGATGTCTCCTTCGTCTTCGAGCTCCTGTAGGTTTTCAATAACCTCAATAGGAGCGCCGCTCCTGATAGAATAATCAATCAGTTCATCCTTGGTAGCTGGCCAAGGTGCGTCTTCTAAATATGATGCTAATTCGAGTGTCCAGAACATAGGGTTATGTTTTAGAATTTCGGCAAATGTAATGGTTAATTTGATATATCCAAATCCCAAGATATCAACAGAATTACAAGATAGTAAACAGTTGTTTGATTAACTTCAATTGAAATTTCCTCATTATGCTTGAAGCGAAAGGAATAATAAAATACTATGGCAGCCTTGAAGTGCTTAAGGGGGTAGATATTTCCATTCAAAAAGGAGAAATTGTGAGCATTGTAGGGTCTTCCGGGGCAGGCAAAACAACCCTGTTGCATATTTTAGGAACATTGGACAGTCCCGACAAAGGTGAGTTGTATTTTGAGGGAAAGAGAACCGACCAGCTCAAAGGAAAAGCATTGGCTGCTTTCAGGAATGAGAACATTGGATTTGTATTTCAGTTCCATCATTTGCTTCCTGAGTTTTCAGCTTTGGAAAACGTCTGCATACCTGGATGGATTGCCGGAAAAAAAAGCAGTGCATTGGAGAAAAAAGCCCTGTCTTTGATGGACAGGCTGGGTATTGCGGGAAGGTCAAGCCATAAGCCCTCTGCGCTTTCCGGAGGAGAACAACAACGGGTGGCTGTGGCAAGGGCACTGATCAATGACCCGGGGATCATTTTTGCGGATGAGCCTACAGGCAACCTCGATTCTGCCAATGCAACCTCGCTGCACCAACTTTTTCAACATTTAAGGGATGAGCTGAACCAGACTTTTGTAATTGTCACACACAATGAAGAACTGGCTGCGATGAGCAACAGGACTGTACACCTCCGGGATGGAAGATGGAATGACAATCACCTTTGATATGCGTAATCAAGTTCAGCAAGAGTCTACAACTGCTCTATGGAAGAAGGCTGTGTTTGATGACTAAACCCTTGGTTTCCAGGGAATTTCTTCAGCGTCAAGCTGTTGTGCAATGTATCTTCCCAACATAAAAAGATAATCACTGAGCCTGTTGATGTATTGTACAATCAAATTATCGTGCGGTTTGTCTGAAACCAACAGGGCCACCACCAACCTTTCGGTTCTCCTGCAAACACATCGGGCAATATGGATATGCGAAACAGTGGGATGGCCGCCTGGCAAAATAAAGAACTGTAGTGGCGGCAGTGCAGCATCCATCTTGTCCATTTCATTTTCCAACAAAAGCACATCCGCAACGGTCAGATCAGGAATTTTCATGTTGGTTTCCTTTTCCGGGTCGCAGGCAAGGGCGGAGCCAATGGTGAAAAGCCTGTCTTGAAGCTCTTTCAGGATATTTTTGGTATGTTCATCTTGAATCAGGTCCTTACAGAGGCCGATATGGGAATTGAGTTCATCAACAGTTCCATAAGCCTCAATCCTGTCATGTGCTTTGGATACCTTGGTGCCACCAATCAGTGAAGTTGTTCCTTTGTCACCTGTTTTTGTATAAATCTTAAATGCCATCTTCACAATTGGTTTCAAGGATAATGTGGCAAAGCGGCTTTTGTTCACCGCGCAGGAGTTTTTTTTTACACAGCGCTGGCAGCGTCTTTTCTTTTATCGCTTTCAAGCATTCCATCCCTGAGCCTGATTACCCTTTTGGCATAGTTGGAAATGTCTTCCTCATGTGTAACCAAGACCACCGTGTTGCCCTCGTCATGAATCTGGGCAAATATATTCATGATTTCATAAGATGTTTTGGTGTCGAGGTTGCCAGTGGGTTCATCTGCAAGAATGATAGCAGGGTTGTTGACCAATGCCCTGGCAATGGCTACCCTTTGGCATTGACCACCTGAGAGTTCATTGGGTTTGTGGTGGCTCCTGTCCAGCAAATCTACCTTCCTCAATACTTCATGGGCCATTTCCAGCCTGGTTTTTTTGTTGATGCCGGCATAGACCAAGGGAAGGGCTACATTTTCTAGGGCACTCAATCTGGGTAGCAGGTTGAACTGTTGAAACACGAATCCAATTTCTTTGTTCCGGATGTCTGCCAGGTTGTTGTCGTGCATGGTACTCACGTCATGACCATTTAAAATGTATTTGCCAGCGGTAGGAGAGTCCAGGCATCCAAGGATATTCATCAGGGTACTTTTTCCTGAACCGGAAGGCCCCATCAGGGCCACATATTCATTGCGCAAGATGTCCAGGGAAATGCCTTTCAGCACCTGAAGCTCCTGCCTTCCCATGATATAATTTTTCTTGATCTCTTCAAGGTGGATGACTGGTTCAGACATGGTATTATTTTTTGATTACTTTGGGCACGGTGAAAAACGGCCCTTCAGTGGTGGGTGCATTCTTGAGTGCGGTTGCTTGATCGATGGAAACTTTGATCTCATCTTCACGCAGCCTATTCCCTTCTGTTCCAATATGGGTAAGTGGTTGCACGCCTGTGGTGTCGATCTCATTGAGTTTCTCAACAAAGCCAATCATTTGGGCAAGGTCTTGTTGAATTTCTTCCAGTTCCTGGTCGTTGAATTCCAGCTTGGCGAGTTCGGCGAGTTTTTGGGTAGTTTCCCTGTTGAGTTCCATGATTGCAATTTCATTGCAAAATTAATCCATTTCAATCCATTGCCTGTATTTTATTGATGAGTGGAATGCCTGGCGTCGGGGCTTCATCCCCTCCTTTACATTTATTATCTTTGCCGGATGAAAAACGGGAATGCTATCGTTATGAGCGGGATCAGGCCAACAGGCTTCCTGCACCTCGGGAACTATTTTGGTGCCATGCGCAATTATGTCAAATTGCAGGAGGAGTACACCTGTTATTTCATGGTGGCAGACCTGCATGCCCTCACAACTCATCCGGATACCAAAGAACTCAAGGAAAATGTACACCGTGTGCTCGCAGAGAACATTGCCTGTGGTATCGATCCGGAAAAGGCTGCATTGTATTGCCAAAGCCATGTGCGGGAGACATCTGAACTTTATCTTTACCTCAACATGATGGCTTATTTGGGCGAACTTGAAAAGACAACCACTTTCAAAGACAAGGCAAGGCTACAGCCAGACAACATCAATGCCGGTTTGCTGACCTATCCGGTACTGCAGGCCGCGGATATCATTCTTCATCGCGCCACCTGGGTGCCTGTTGGCAAAGACCAGGAACAGCACCTGGAGATGGCCAGGAATTTTGTCAAACGCTTCAACCACCGTTATGGTGAAGTGTTTCCAGAGCCATTGGCCTATAATTTTGGTGAAGACCTGGTAAAGGTGCCAAGCCTCGACGGAACTGGTAAAATGAGCAAAAGCGAAAACCAGCTGGCTACACTTTACCTTGCCGATGCGGATGATGTGATCAGAAAAAAAGTCATGAAAGCCAAGACAGATGGTGGGCCGACCAGTCCTGACATGCCGAAGCCAGACTATATTGAAAACATATTCCAGCTGATGCGCCTTGTCAGTGCAGCAGATGTTATTTCCTCTTTTGAGGTTTCCTACAACAATTGCAGCATCCGCTATGGTGACATGAAAAAACAATTGGCGGAGGACATGGTTGCTTTTATTGCACCCATCAGGGAAAGGGCAGAATCGATCAGGAATGATTCAACATACCTGGAAGGCATCATGCAGCTGGGTGCTGAAAAGGCCAGGAAAAGCGCTGCAGCGACCATGGAACTGGTACGAAATGCAATGGGTTTGGTTTATTGAAAATGAATATGTACTTTGTCTGCCCGTTAAAAGCCGGGTAGAACCAGAATATTATGGCCAAAGCTAGAAAACCAAAACACGTTGCAATTGCAGGAAATATCGGTGCTGGGAAAACAACCCTCACCGAAATGCTCAGCAAGCACTACAAATGGATCCCACAGTTTGAAGACGTGGACCAAAACCCTTATCTGTTTGATTTCTATGAAGACATGCCCCGTTGGAGCTTCAATCTTCAGATCTATTTCCTTAACAGCCGTCTGAACCAGCTGATTGAAATCAGCAAGGGCACTGAAACCGTTATTCAAGACAGGACCATATTTGAAGATGCGTATATATTTGCGCCCAACCTGCATGAGATGGGTCTCATGAGCAAGCGTGATTTTGATAATTATTTTGATTTCTTTCAAAACCTTCGCCAAATGGTGAAGCCGCCAGATCTCATGATCTACCTCCAGGCTTCAGTGCCTACACTGGTGGGCCAGATCCAGAAGCGCGGAAGGGAGTATGAGGAGAACATTCGCCTTGATTACCTCAAGCGTTTGAATGAGTACTACAACAAATGGATTGAGGGCTACAAGGAAGGACCTTTGCTGGTCATCAATGTTGACAAGACCAAGTTTGTTGAAAACGAGGAGCATCTGGGCGAAATCATCGCAAAAATTGATGCTGAACTCTATGGGCTTTTCTAGTCGCCGTTCAAAAACATGTTCAGCCCTTCGGGGAGATTTTTCTGGTTCAAGGCTGCTGATGCGTTGATCAATTCCAACACCGCCAACCTGCCTGCTTCACCAAGTGCAAGGGAAAATTCGTTGACGTAAAGGCTGATGTGGTTGCGCATCACTTCCTCCTTCATCTCTTTCGCATTTTCAGTTACAAAAGCAGGTAATGTATCGGCTTGACCATTGGCAAAGGCCAAACTTCTGTTGATTACCCTGTTGATTTTGGTGGCAAGATGCAGGTCAAATGAATTTCTGACCAAGATTCCCCCGAGTGGGATGGGGGCACCTGTCCGTTTTTCCCAAACATCTCCCAGGTCTTTAAGTTTGGTCAGTCCTTTTTGCTGGTAGGTGAACCTGTTTTCATGGATGATGACGCCAGCATCAACCGCACCGCTAATAACCATGTCTTCAATAACATGAAAAGGGACAAATGATTTATTTTTTATCTCAGGATAGGCAAGGGAGAACAACAAATGAGCGGTGGTATGGATGCCGGGGAGGGCAACACGGACCTTGGATGGATCAATTTCATTTTCATGACCAATGGTTTTTGATACAAAAAGAGGGCCAACGCCTTTACCAAGGGCACTGCCAGCCTCAAGGATCCTGTACTGGCTGATCAATTGAAAAACAACTCCGTAGCTTACCTTGGTGATGTCCAACGCTCCTTCAATGGCCAGGTTATTCAGGGTCTCCACATCCTCCAGGCGGGTTGTGAATTCCAATCCCTCCGTATCAATTTTGCCATGGATCAAGGCATCAAAAATATAGGTATCATTGGGGCAGGGTGAAATTCCCAAACTCAGTTTCATGGTTGTTGGATCTTGTTGATGAGGTTGATGCAGGCATTTGTTGCTGCAAGCATTGATGCAGGAATTTTCCATTTTGTTTTGTCACGCTCTCCAACCAGATTGGAAATGCCCCTGATTTGGATAAAGGGAATTTCTTGCATGGTACAAACATAGTGAAGTGCTGCGCCTTCCATGGATTCAATGTCTGCTTTGTATTTTTCTGTAAATAAAGCAATTTTTTGAGTGCTGCTGCTGATTTCATTGACGGATACGGCAGAAACTTCAGGCAGTGAAACAATTTCAATCAGGTTGTCGTGATGGTTTACTAAGGCTCCCTGCTCAAATGGGGGGATGTTTTTTTCTGCAAGTCCCAATTCAAAAATATCATGGTATCCATTGGTTTCATAGACTCCCATGTCCGCCACAATCTCGCGCCTCACGGTTACTGCTGTTCCCAATACCAGTGTTGGGTCAAAGCAGCCTGCAATACCCACCTGGATGACTATTTTTGGCTCTAGCCTGGCAATCAGCTGCATGATGGCATAACTGGAAGGCAACAGCCCCACACCGGTAACTGCAGTATAAACCCTAATGGATGGACGGGTAAACGAGTTTTCCTTTATGCCAGCAAGTTCCTTCTCTGTAGCCGCAATAACCAGGACATTCATTCCGCAAAGTTCATCAATTCTGTTGAATACCATTCATTCTTGGTCCTTGATTCAGATTTCAAGAGGAATTTTTAATATTGCTGCTTAACTTTGCACCCCTATCAAGCATATGCCAACATTTTATTTGACAAGACGGGAACATTTTAACGCAGCACACAAGCTGTACAATCCCCAATGGACAACCGAGCAGAACAATGAGGTTTTTGGAAAATGTGCCAATGAAAACTGGCACGGGCATAATTTTGAACTGTTTGTAACGGTTAAAGGTTCACCTGATCCGGATACCGGGTTCATTGTTGATGCCAAACTGCTCAGCAAAATCATCAAGGAATTTGTTGTGGATGTATTGGATCACCGCAACCTCAACATGGATATCCCTTTCATGCAAGGGAAGATTTGCTCGATAGAGAACCTGGTGTTTGAAATATGGGGTCAGCTTGCACCCCAGATGCCCAATGGTGTGCTGCTTCACTGCATCAAATTGGTTGAAACCCCCCGCATTTATGTGGAGTATTTTGGTGAATAAACTCCGGTGGTCAAACAATGCCTCTTTCATTGTGTTAATCTTTAATCATCTTTTAATTCTTAAGGTATATGGGGGAAAAAGTGGCAGTTTACAGGGAAGAGCATTTTAATGCCGCACACCGGCTGAACAATCCTGCCTGGAGTGCAGAGCAGAACAAACTGGTTTTTGGGAAATGCAACCTGCCCAATTACCATGGGCATAACTATGTGCTGATTGTAAAAGTAGTTGGTGAAGTGGATCCTGAAACGGGCTATGTCATCGACATGAAATT
>Ga0214921_10004712_pt1 | contig 19838 bp, 14 predicted proteins | sample LL1505_MetaG_FD_177992 | JGI IMG/M metagenome (GOLD analysis project Ga0214921, IMG submission 177992) | Freshwater microbial communities from Lake Lanier, Atlanta, Georgia, United States - LL-1505 | ecosystem: Environmental > Aquatic > Freshwater > Lake | place: USA: Georgia | collected...
CGAAAAAGCGCTCCGGCGATCCGATGGAAAGAGCACCCTGTTGGTAGAGTGGGGTGATTACTACAACGAGAAGTAAGACGATGGGGGAAGCGCGCTATCCTTTGCTCAACTTGCCTCTGATGCACAACAACATCCTTCGAGAGGATCTGGACAATCTGATCCATTATTTGCAACAGCCTGATCCGATGCTGACCCAGTCTGGGCAGGTTCGCGCTTTCGAGGAGGAGTGGTCCCGTTGGTTGGGGGTGAAATACAGTGTCTTCGTCAATTCAGGTTCCTCTGCCAACCTGATTACTTTGTCTGCTTTGCGAGAACTGCGTGGATTGGGGGAAGTAATCGTACCGACGCTGACTTGGGTCTCGGACATTGCATCGGTCTTGCAGGCCGGTTTCTCTCCCATCTTTGTGGATATTGATCCTCGAACCTTGGGAATGGATATCGACCAGGTCCTGGCAAAAATCACTCAAAAGACAAAAGCTGTGTTTCTCACTCATATTCTTGGGTATAATGCAGCAAACCAAAAACTTCTTGATGGATTAAGGGCCAAAAATATTCCTCTTATCGAGGACGTTTGTGAGTCCCATGGAGCCACCTATCAAGGACGTAAATGTGGAACCCTGGGATGGTGCTCTAATTTCTCCTTTTACTACGCTCATCACATGAGCACGGTAGAGGGGGGTATGGTATGCACCGATGATCCCAACCTATATCAAACCTTAAGGTTGTTTCGCTCCCACGGAATGGTTCGAGAGGCGGATGATGCAAAAGTGAAAGCGGAATGGGTCGGGCGTTATCCTGATCTCAACCCTGACTTCATATTTGCTTATCCTTCCTACAATGTCCGGAGCACGGAAATCAATGCTGTGCTTGGCAGGTCCCAACTTCCCCGCTTGGATTCCAACAATCAGCTGCGCACCCGCAACTTAGTCGCTTTTCTTGAGGGATTGGATGGGAAAAAGTTTCAAACCGACTTTGCGGTTGAGGGAAGTAGTAACTATGCCTTCACCTTGATCCTAAAAGAGGCGGATCCTGATTATCGTGATCGATTACAAAATGCCATGCGCGAGGCTAAGATTGAGCACCGCAGAGGTAGTTCAGGTGGGGGCAATCAACTTCGGCAACCTTATCTCAGAAAGCTATATCCCGATGAATATAAAAAATATCCGGCAATCGATCATGTTCATTTTTATGGTTACTATCTCGGCAACTACCCCTCACTAAGTTTGAGTCGGATCAGGGAGCTTACCGGCTTTTTAAGCTCCATCTAGCATGAGTAAAAGCTCTGGCCGCCAGATGGATGTGCTTTTTGTGGAGGCGGATTCCTCGGGTGTCGCCTATCAAGATCTTGGGAAGCTTTATGCAGCCATTGAGACACCGACGTGGTCACTTTTGCTTGCGCAGTCATGCCGTGCCAAGGGTTATGGTGTCGGCATCCTTGATCAAACCGCCGAACGCCTTTCTGATCTAGATGCCTTGAAGCGAATCCAGAACGCCAATCCACGATTGGTGGTCTTCGTGGTTTACGGTCAGAACCCTAACTCAGGCACCACCAATATGATCGGGGCAAGTCGTTTGGCGAGCGCACTCAAAAAAATCGCTTCTGAAATGATGACATGCTTCGCGGGGTCCCATACCAGCGCTCTTCCCAAGGAGGTGTTGACGCTGCCTTGGGTGGATTTTGTTTTACTTAATGAGGGAGTTTACGCCTTACATAACCTTCTCGCGACCAATCTTGAGGATCGCATTTCCCAGGTTAAGGGGATTGGTCATAAAACGAACGGGGTACTGGCCATTAATGAGCCTCAATCGGTTGTCCCGCAAGAACGGATGGATCAGGATTTGCCTGGTTATGCGTGGGATCTTCTCCCTTACGACCAAAAACCCTTCGACCTATATCGCGCACATTTCTGGCATGCGGAATTCAGCCATCAGAAACGAACCCCTTTTGCAGCTATCTACACATCCTTAGGGTGCCGTTTTGCCTGTGACTTCTGCATGATTAATATTGTCAATCGCGTGGATAACTCTGAGCGGGTTGTTTCTGCAAATTCCCGGAACATGCGCTATTGGTCGCCGGAATTCATCACCAAGGAATTCGAAAAACTCGCGGCATATGGTGTGGAAACGGTTCGTATTTCGGATGAGATGTTTTTCTTGGACAAGCGCTATTATAAGCCTCTTCTTGAGAATATCATCGACCGGGACCTTAAATTCAGGATGTGGTCCTATTCGCGGGTTGATACGGTGAAAAAGGAGTTCCTGGACCTCTTTAAGCGTGCCGGAATCGGTTGGTTGGCCTTGGGGGTGGAGGCGGGAAATCAGATGGTTCGCAAGGAGGTGTCCAAAGGGTCTTTTAAAGATGTGAACATCCGCGAGGTCATTCGGGAGGTGAGGGGATCCGGTTTAAATGTGATATCCAACTACATATTCGGTTTTCCCGATGACACGATGGAGACTATGCAGCAAACCTTAGACCTCGCGCTTGAGCTCTGTACGGAAATGGTGAATATGTATCCGTGTCAGGCTCTGCCCGGCAGTCCTTTGTATATCACGGCAAAAGATATGGGCTGGAAACTGCCTGACTCCCCCGAGGGTTTTGCCTTTCTCTCGTACGAGTCCTTGCCCTTACCGACCAAACACCTTTCAGCAGCCGAGGTATTGCGATTCCGTGATCAGGCCTGGCAGGCCTACTTTACTCATCCACCATTTCTTAAGCTGGTTGAAACGAAGTTTGGATCCGAGGAAAGGCGAAATGTGGAGGCGATGAGCCAGATTAAGTTACGAAGAAAAATTCTTGGTGATTAGCGTCGGTAACGGCTCAATTTTCGAAAATACTCCAGCCAAAACTGCAAATAGTAGGCACCCCCCCAACGGAAGATCTGAAGTTTTCTTTCCCCTCCTATTCTGGCGGGTTCAGGTGAGCCGATTTCAGAAACCCTTTTACCATAAGCAAGGGCGCGCACGGAAAGGAGTGGCTCTATTCCTATGACGGTATGAAAAACAGACTCGGGGAATAGGTAGGAGGAGTGCTGATCTAACCCAAGTTCTTTGAATAGGCTTGTGCGGTAGATGCGGTAAATGCCCATGACATCCGTGTAGCTCCCACCAAAAAGCAGGTTCACTGTCCTTGTGAAAAGCCAGTTTCCAAAACCTGTTATCCAGTCATCGTCTTCGCTCTTTTGTCCTTGAAAATAACGCGAGGCGATCACCATGTCCCAATTGCCTTCGGTCATATGTTTTACGAGTTTGGGAATATCTTCGGGCACGCAGTTTCCGTCAGGACTTAGCGTGACAACCCAATCTCCGCGTATTAAGGGCCAAGCCTCCATATAGGCGTGGCGAATGCCCTTTTGTTTTTGCAAATAGACCTCGACTCCCAAAGACTTTGCCAACTCGCATGTCTTGTCTGTGGAATTACCGTCCGAAACAATGACTTGATGCGGGTTTTGTTGAATGATCCTCGGGAGCAACTCTTTGAGGCCAATCTCCTCATTCAAAGTGGGGATGAAAACAGTGATCTTCAAGTTGGGTTTCTATGGAAGGTAGGCTGGGTTGGCAAGGACAAGGTAGTAATTTCCCTTCCAGACGATAGGCCAATGTTTGGCTTGGAACCTTTCCGCGAGTTTATTTACATTCGGTTCGCCGAACGTCCATCTTTGGTCGATATCGCCAATCACAGCGTAGCGCGCCTTCTCCAAGGAACACTCGTAGCGGAACCTCTCTGGTTTGTTCCCATTTTCGTATCCTTGGGTTGTCTCTCCATACCAGGTTACAATCTGAAGGTAGGGGGCGACCCTAGACTTCAGAAGCCACGCTATGTTGGGATTGGCGGCGACGAAATCATCCTTTTGAACTCTTTGGTTAATCCAATCGGCGCATGAGTCCACTTCGTGAGTGTCCTGTGTAACCCAATATTGGTTTCTAGGTGTGAGTTGGTCAGACCAACAAGGCGGGAGGTTGGTAAACAAGAGAAATAAGGGAATACCCCAGAGGACAAAGATTACCTTGGGTGATTTAAACAGTCGGCCAAATATCAGTTGTGCCAACTCATACCACCTTGCCCAAGCGAGGGTCATCACGGGCAGAATTACGATCGCCTGATAATAAAATACGATCAGATTAGCGCGGTTCTTCACCAGCATAAATACGACCCAAAGCCCTACCACGGCGATGGGGTAGCACCTTCTGTTGAAACAGAAGAAAAGCCCAATCATCATCAGAAGATGATAAGGATCCTGTAGACCGAAATGCGCGAGATTGGTTAATGCTGTCCAAGGCCCTGCTGCATCTTGCTCGCCTCGCGCTGTGAAGGTTTCAAAAAGATGCTTTAAATCTTCGCCTAGCCAAGACCCAAAACGCAGGTAAATCAGGGCAAGACTGATAAAAAGATAAATTCCCGTCGGAAAGAACAGGGGAATCCAAGATTTTGGATTGCGAATACGGGTCAACCAAGCGGCGATAGCGCTATGGATAAACAAAGGGTGCGATCCGGCTGATAGTGCGAGGCCAAGCCCCCCACGGATGTCGTTGCGCCAGTTGGCGGGCTGAAGGAGGTAAAGCACGAGCAGGAGGTTTCCGAGGGCAGCTCCGTTGTGGGCGTAGGACATGCGGAAATGTATGATGGATTGCTGGTAGGTCAGGAACATCAGGGAGGCAAACAGGGCGGCTCCGACCCCAAAGACTTTCTTGCCTAATGAATAGATGGAGATGGCAGAGGCCAGTGCTAAGAGAACGTTAAAGAATCGGGAGCCCCAGATGTCGCCTGAGCTTATGAAGGCAGAGAGGCCGCAAATCCAAGTATAAAGAGGTTGATAGGGGTAGTGGGGATGCCAAAAGGTGTTCCATAGTCCAAAGTTTGATGGGATTCCCTGGAAAAGGTTTCTGGCGGTATCGTGGATGAGTGTTTCATCCCCGTACCACTTGGGATTGGTCCTTAGATTTGGGAGGTATAGGAAAGCCCAGATCATCGCCACAATAGCAAAAGGAAAAATTCGCCTCAAAAGTCTCATGTACGTTGGGTCGGCCCACTGAGAAATCCATTTCGATGGCTGGTTTTCAGCGCGCGTCAGAAGCGGTTTGTTTTTTTGCATTTTCCTGATCAAAACTATCCGATCTAATTCTGCGCCCAACTTAAAAGGGATAAAAGTGACTTGTCCTTTTACTGTTTTGGATTGCTGTGGTCCTTTAAAACGTTAATGTAAATACTTCATGGCCAAGGGTTCCAAGAGCTTTACCTTTTCGATTGAAGCGGGAATTTTCTTTGTCTTTTTAGTGGTTCTTTTTGCGGGTTGGCTAGGGAATGGCCCCTCCAATCAGGAACTTCTGGCAAACTATGCCAAGGCGAAAGACCTTTGGGACCTGATGGTGTTAAACAAGGGGTTTGCCTGGTGGACTCCCAACTACCTAGGTGGGGCCCCAACGGCCCCCTTGGCTGGAACGGGACTGACTATGTTTTGGTTAGTTCTTGGAGGTGCCTTTACAGACCCGATTCTCGGTGGAAAGGCTTTGGGATTTCTTTCCTTAGCGCTCGCGGGAGTTCTGATGGCTGCCTTTGTCAGGCGTTTGACAGGGGATAGGCGGGCGGGGTGGATCGCCGCTTTTCTTTATGCACTTGGTCCCCAGGCAGCTCTTCGTTTGGCTGGGAATGAACACATGCCTGTGGTGTTCTGCATGCCTTATCCGCCCCTCATCGGGTGGGCTTTATTGGATATCGCGACGCGAAATTCTGGCAGGGGAAGCGTGATTCTTTCCATGGCCGTGGGGGCGATGAGCCTGACTTTCAACAAAATTACTGCCGTTTTTGCGCCTGTGGCCTTGGGTCTGGCTGTTTGGCTTCATTTACGGTACCCCCACAAGACCATGCCCATTTTACGGGGCTGCCTTATTGCGGGTGTTATGTTTTTGTTTCTAGGAATCCTCCCTCAGCTCCCAGGATTACGAGAGGCAGGAGAAATGACCCTTTTTTCTACCGATCCACTCTTGGGTTGGCAGTCGAGCTTTTCGATAAAAGCGCCGCTCTCTTGGTTTGATCGCGGAGGTCTTCTGCTTCAGGGCATGCCGGGCAACTTCACCGTGGACGAGGGAGGTTTTTACCTTGGGTTGATGGTCGTGGTGGCCACGGCTGTGGCTTTGGAAATCCGCCGTCGAGGATCGCAATCTCCATTGGATGGAATCTTGAAGCTGTTCATCGCCCTCTTCCTTCTTGTCCAATGGTTCAGCCTAGGGCCGAGAAACGGTCTGGGTGGAATGGGAGAGTTTCTGAAATCCGCGCAGGGAATTAAGGATTGGGTTTTGCCCATTTTTTGGATCAGCGCATTGGGCCCCGTTGCCGTGCTGGCGCTCATCTGGCCAGCGGGTCGATGGAAATGGCCAACGTTTTCCATTGCGCTAGTCGTCTATCTTCTGGTTCCGGGATTTCGTCTATTCGAGTTGATCCCCTTGGCGGGAACGGTGCGTGCCCCTTGGTCGTTCTGGCAGGTGGGCGGAGCCTTCTGCCTGGCCGGGGTGGGGTCGTTAGCGGTGACGCGTTTCTGCCCCGGAAAAAGCATGGCATGGCTACCTTCCGTCGTGTTGCTGGTTGCAGCTATTGATTTTAGTCCTTATTACGGAAAATTTTTCAAACCCGGACTGGAGCAGGGGACATATGAAGAATTTCTTCAAGCTTCCGAATTCCTAAAAAGCCAAACGAAGGATGGTTCCATTCTGCCGCTTTCAGGACGTTATTTCTACATGCGTCTACCCCAACTGTCCGGTCGACCTATTTCCACCGAGGCTTTTCAAGCCTACTTTATGTCGAAAGGGATGCGGGCATTGCAAGATGCAGGCGGAAGCAATGCCGAAATGATGAAAGTCTCTCTCAGCCTCCAAGGCGTTAGATATATCCTCCTGGACCGAAAAGACCTAGACACGCCCGAACAACTTCAAGCGGCATTCAAACAACAGTATCCAACTGTTTTCGAGAACGATTTCTTTACGATCCTCGAAAATCCCAACTGCTTGTCACCCGGTTTTCTAGCCAAAAACTATGTGTCAATCCCGTCTGCCAAATACGAATATACCACGGCAGACCTCGGCTTGATCCGTTTATATTTTCTGCCGGTGGAGATTCCTGGAGTAGAGATAAATGATCCGGCCTTAGCGGGAATCATGAATCCGCAAAACGGCGAGGTGGAATTGACCGGAGCCTTTCGTGACAAGGAGGGGGAACCTTTCCGTGTACTGGATCGGTCAACCTGCAGTCATGAAGGGCCTAACTCTTGGAAGATTTTTCCACAAGGGCAGGCGGGTTGGCTTATGTTGACCCAGGCGTGGCACCCAGATTGGCGAGTTTATGTGGACGGAAAGAAGAGCGATCTTCGTAGGGTGGCAGTGGCCTTTGCCGGAATCCGGATTGGGGAGGGGGTGCGGGAAGTGGGCTTTATCTTTTCACCTCCTGCTTGGGTTTCGCTTTCTTTGGGCTTGGGGTTGACAAGTTGGTTGCTGGTGTTGGGTGGGTCGGCTTACCTTCGTTATGCTCCTTGTCCCTCCATGTGGAGACATTGGTGGCACGGCGAGGACCTGGAGTTTGCAGAGGAACCAGAGGGCGACAGAAAGACTGCTAGAAATACCAAGGAAAAAAGCGTGAGGACCGATCGCCCCTCCAAGCCCTTGGTGATTCTCCCCACTTACAATGAGGCCGAGATGATCCAGACCGCATTGGATGAGGTTTTGGCCAAGGCCCATGGCGTGGATGTGTTGGTGGTGGATGATGCTTCACCGGATGGAACGGCGGCCAAGGTAAAGAGTCATGCTGCCTTCAAGAAACGTCTCCATATCATGGAGCGGCCGGGGAAGGCCGGACTTGGTTCCGCCTATCGCGAGGCATTCCAGTGGGCTTTGGAAAAGGGCTATGACAGCGTGGTCGAGATGGATGCCGACTTGTCCCACGACCCTGCGGACGTGATACGGTTGTTAGCGGCCTTGGGGGATGGCGCAGACGTGGCCGTGGGTTCACGGTATTTAAATGGGATCCGCATTCTCAACTGGCCTCAGAGCCGACTTTGGATCAGTACTTTTGGTGGATGGTACGCGAGGGCTTTGACGGGGCTTCCCATGACGGATCCAACTAGTGGATTTAAAGCAATTCGTCGTCGAGTTCTGGAAGGATTAGACTGGAGTAGGTTTACTTCCCAAGGGTACGGCTTTCAGGTGGAGCTTCATTTCTTTGCCTGGCAGGCCGGATTCAAGATTCAGGAAGTGCCTATTATCTTTACTGAGCGTCGGGAGGGAAATTCCAAAATGTCCGCCAACATTGCCTTAGAAGCCGCCAAAAGGGTTCTTCAATTGGCCCTTCGGAGAATCTTTCCATGAACCAGTCATCACTAGAACGCGCATCTATGCGTTGGACTTGGCCGTTCGATCGTAAGGATTGGATTTCGGCCGGAGTGGCATGGCTGGTTTCTCAGGTTGTCTATTTTCTCACGACCCAACCTAATGTTGGCTTGTTGGATTCTGGCGAGTTTCTGACTGCTTCTGTTCATGTCGGAGTTCCGCATCCCACTGGATATCCTCTTTGGACAATCTTTTCTCATTTGTTCACTTTGTTCCCTATTGGAAACGGAGCTTGGGAAGTGAACCTTTTCTCCGGGTTTTGTACCGCTATTGCCGTTGGTTTAGTCGGGCTGATTCTCTCAAATTCGCTTCGTTGGGCAGGAGTAAGAGACTTGGTGGCACAAATCTTAGGTACTGGCTGGGCCATCGCCCTTGCCTTCAGTGTTTCCATGTGGTCCCAAGCGGTCATTGCCGAGGTTTATGGACTCCATTCTTTGATGGTGATGTTTTATGTCTGGGTTCTTTATCGGTGGATTAGGGCACCTGAATGGACAAACGGACTGGCGTGGTCGGCCTTCTTTTTCTCCCTCGGAATGAGTGACCACCATTTAATGATCTCCATGTCGCCTCTCCCCGTTATGATTATGGTTCTCCGAAGACGAGATCTGCTTGCAGAGGGCATCCTCTATCTTTGTGCGGCGGCCGCTCTGGTATACTGGGGGTTCGGGAGTATTTCAGGCGATCAGGCCACTTGGCACTCCTCCGTTCGTTTTCTCTATTGTGTCGGGACTGCTGTGGTTATTTGGATGCTGGTCAAGAGGAGTTTGCCCAATTGGAAGACCGGACTCCTAGTGCTGGCAGGGGTTGCCATCGGACTATCACCCTACGCTTATATGCCGATGGCTTCCTCGACCAATCCGCCGATGAATTGGGGTTTCACAAGCACCAAAGAGGGTTTCTTTTATTCGATCAATCGAAGTCAATATTCTGGAAAGCTTTCCGATCAACTCTTAAAGACAGTCGGTCGTGCCATGGGGGCTGCTCCTCAAGAATTATTGGCATCCTCGGAACCTCCTCCCGGCAGTCCCAAACCCGAGTCCTTTCGCGAAACCCTGGGCAAATTCGCGCAACTCTACTGGAGAAAAATCGTTGAGAACTTTACTCCGCTTTCCGTTCTTGCCCTTGTTGCGGCTATCGCATTCCTCGGTGGATTACCCACTCCTGTGCGATCTTGGATTCAGATTAGTGCCATCGGTTTTCTTTTGGCAGGTTTTCTGCAACCTGCCTTTGATCAGGCGGGCGCAGACGAGGCGGCTTGGTTATTGGAAATGCCTTATTTGGGGTACTCTCATGCTTTCTTTGTGCTCTTGGCGGGCTTTGGTTCTGGATTAGTGATAGACCGGTGGCTGAAAAGCTTCTCTTTGGCAGTAGGCGCCTCAGCGCTATTGGCCCTTTTACTCTCTGCCTTCAGTTTCCGACAAAACCTTACCTTTTGCAGCCAACGAAACCATTGGTTCGGATGGATGTATGGACGGGATATGTTGGCCGACCTACCTAAGGACAGCTTCGTGTATGGAGGAACAGACCCCGGTCGTTTTGTGCCGACGTATATGATCCTATCCGAAAGCTTTGAACCCAAGAAATTCAAGCGGGACAAAAACTTTGATCGTCGTGATCTCTATATTATTACTCAGAACGCCTTAGCCGATGCTTTTTATAACCAGTATATCCGCAATCACTATTCAACTGAACGTCCTGCTCCTCGCGGATGGGTCGATAAGTTGCTCGGACGAGATAAACATTTTCCCAGGGCTCCTCTCGTTCTTCCTCGGCAGGAGGATATTATGGGGATCTATCAGGCGGCGATTGAGCGACGTCAAAAAGATCCCCGAGCGCCTGACCCCAATTCTGACCCCACCATCCTTAACTCAATGGTAGGCGAGTGGATCTGGCAGCGAAATAAAGATCAACGGCACTTCTTTGTTGAAGAGAGCTTTCCAATGGAGTGGTCATATCCCAATGCCGTTCCACACGGGCTATGTTATGAAATTAAACGGGATCCCGTCTCCGTATTGACCCCCGAACAAGTTGCATCCGACATGAAGTACTGGCGGGAATACATTGACCATCTTAAAGCCGATCCTGGTTTTGAAGATGATATCGATGCCCAGAGATCCTTTTCGAAACTCCGAAATACAGGTGGGAATATTTATAAGTGGAGGAAGATGGCGGATGCGGCGGAACAGGCGTATCGACAGGCATTGGAACTTTGGCCGGGGAACACGGAAACCCTGAACAACTTCTCGAATCTCCTGATGGAACAGAATCGATTCGATGAACTGAGAGAGCTTCTTGCTAAAGCATCCAAAGCGGACCCCAATAATGGTCTCTTGAGCATGCTTCTAGCGAATTGCGAACATAGAATTGTACTCAAAGGCGAGATTGCCAATCTGGAAGGTCAAAGGGCGGGGAATCCTAAAGATCCGAAGCTATTGCAACAGTTATTGGGGAAATATGCCGAGCAGGGCAATCGCGAGAAAGCTGACAAGCTGGTAGCGGAGGCATCCATGCTCTTCCCGACAAATGCAGATATCTTGAGAGATGCCGTCAACTACTTTGCCGTACAGAGTCGTGTTCCGCAGGCTCTTGAATATGCGCGGAGACTTGAAAAAGTCGTTCCGGAAGATGCTGAGGTTAAGTTTGGGATGGGCAAGTTTTACATGGTCATCGGAAATAGGCCTGAATTCTATCGAACCCTGGCTGATGCAGTGAAATACGGCGGGCTGCCTATGAGGGAAAAGATTGCTAGTGAACCCATGTTTCAACAGATCCAGGCAGAGCCTGAATTTCAGAAATTGGTTAAGCCGGCGAAATAATTTTCGCTTGTTTTACGATCTTTAAACTATCACTTGGATGGTGATACAGATAGATCGGAGGGAAGAGCAAGTAGCTCTTTCTCGCTCCATGGTGATGTCCGGGCCGCGATTTCCTTGCGCTTCGCCGAAACATCAGCCACTTGGATTGCATCGGCAGTGTTGCCCCATTCGCTACGGATATAAGTTAGAATCGCGGCAATCTGTTCGTCCTTTAGTGGTACCGGTGCTCCGTCCCCCCAAGCAGGCATGTTGTTGTTGTAGAGTGCACCCTTGACGTTAATGGGGCCCGCAATCCCTTTGTGGAGGATAGAAATGAGACGATTTTTGGAGCCCATGACCCACTCGGAGCCAGCCAAAGGGGGGTAGACACCCGCTTGGCCCATGCCGCTGGCTTGGTGGCACTGGGCGCAGTTTGCGGTGTATAGGCGTTTCCCAATGACTTTGGGATCTGGCGGAACTACAGGTCCGGTGCTTACCGGACCCCAAGTGATCTGGCCTGGATCAAAAACATCTCCCCGAAACCCACCGCTATAAAAGAAAAGGTAACCCCCCGCCCAGAAAGCCAGAATCACCCCAAGAGTAAGTAGCCAACTGGGGATTGGAGCATGCCTTTCAGCTGGGGGCTGCGTTAAATGGTGGGGATCGTGGGAATTCATGGTTATTTCAGGGGGGCCTCGGGAAGGGGGTAGCCAAGGTTTAGGGACTGAAGATAGGCCACTAAGGCTTTTGCTTTGTAAGATGGAACCAACTGCTTCCAATCTTGGGTGGTAACAGGCATGGCATCATTTTCAGGTTTGTGCCCGGCAAGTTTCAAATCAAACAGCCAAGGGTGAGGCGGGCAAGTTGAGGTTGGCTTGAGTTTTCTGGGGTTGAGAAGGTGGGTCATTAGGTCGTTGGATTCTTTCATTCTCTCCCCGATGTCAGAAAGATCAGGGCCAATTCTGGAAAAACCGATCAAGGCAGGCTCCCGGAAGAGATAATCGCGAGGCACAGAACGTCGAGGTCCCCATCCACGGGTCAGGTCTGCGGATCCAGCCGGGCCACGAACCGAGAGACTGTGACACTCGATGCAGCCCTCCGAAGCGAAAATCCGGGCGCCGGTTTGGGCAAAGCCGGAGGGAGTCGGTGGATTCGGAAGGTTCGTGTCCTCGTTGATCACTGGCTCCAATTTGCCGACTTGGAAATATCCGAGAGCCACCTGACCCACCCAACTGAAGAGGAGGGCCAAGAGGACAAGGGCTAGGGCGCGTGTGGGTTTCATCTGAAGTTAATGTTGGGCTTGAGCCAAGTTGGTATCCTGTGGGCGCGACGAGGGAAAGACCGCCATTGGGGCGGTGAATGGGAAAAGTTTGAGCAAGGTGGCAAAGAAAAGGGAGGAGAAAGCCAACTGGCCAACAAGCCAGAGAGCCTGTCCGATCAAGATCACCACCAAAAAGGGGCGGAGGTAACTGGCCACCGTGGAGAAGGGAACTCCTGGATCGTTCAGGGCCAATCCCTGCAGGACGCCCGCTAATGCATAGCCGACAAAGGTCATAGCCGTCCCCAGCGCGGTGCACCAAAAATGCCAAAGAAGGGAGGAGTGGCTTGGCCAACCCAGATTCTTAATGACCGGAAGGAGAGCATAAATGGAGCCCGCCAGGATACTTCCTAGGAAAGAAAAGAGAAAAAGGCTTTGGTTGGCATTCCAGGCAACGGTGAACGCCGTGTTTTGTCGCACCCCGGGGAGGCTGAGGAACATCATCCAAGCGTACGAGGCGACATAGGACCAGGATCCCAAAGTCAGGAAGCGCAGGGCGACGTTGCGTCGGATTTCATCCATACGCCCCTCGACTAAAGGTTGAAAGAGGACGGTATTTCCCAAGGCGGCTACAAAGAGCAACACGGAGGCAACTACTCCCGTGCTTTGTAACCACGAGGGGACGGGTCCCTGACTGGCGAGACTGTTGGTGGCCCATCCGCCCGCGGTAAGGAGAAGACCCCAGGCGAGAATTCCCAAAGGCATGCTGGAGACGGCCCGACCGGTCAGCGTGGGGAACAGTTGAAAAATCAGAACCAAAGCCATTGGAGCCAGCCAAAGATGGTGTACGAAGGAGTGCCAAACCAGCTGGGTAATGATTTGCACGGCGCCTGGAGCGGTACCAGAACGCAAAAGGAGTTCGGCAGTTCCAAGTCCCAGAGGAAAGGCCAAGATCCCTCCGAGAAGATAAAGTCGGGGGAGAAGAGGGCCACTTTTCCAAGTGCCTCCTAGACCGCGGGTAATTCCAGTACCCAAAACGAGGAAGGAGACAAAAAAGATCAGAGTCACTGAACGACTAAACGGCAGGGATAGAAGTCCAGAGCTTCCGGACATGAGGATTTGGGTGAACCCGGTCAAAACAGCCAACTGCCAGGCGATAGCGCCAAAAGAAAGGAGGCGACCATGCCGGAAGGGTATGGCGGAAAAACGGGGAACAAGAATCATGAGAACCCCCAATAGACCGGAACCAATCCAGCCGTAGGTCAGGAGGAAGCTTGAAGCGGGGACCAGTCGGCCAAAACCCAATACGGGAAGAGGCTGAAAATAGGTCAGCAAGGGAACCAGAAGTTGCAGGTTGGCGAGAATCTGGAGGCCGCCGCCTAGCAGAGACCAGATGACGGAACCTGCAATCAGGATCTGCGAGGCCACGGATGATTTCGAGGGTTGGTTGCGGTTCATGGCTTTTTTGCAGCAGCAGGTGCTAAAGTATTGGTAGGAGAATTGCTCGAAATGGTATTGGTCATCTTGGAACCATTAGCGGGAGAAGCAGGAGGAACGGCGTTGGTTTCCGCGGGAACTTCAGGATAAAGGGGTGCCCCGGCCGCGGTGATGGCAGATGGCGTGATGGTTGTAATGGGATACGCTGGATGAGGGTCGTTGGCTCGCAACTTAGGAAGCAGCAGCTCCATGGCTTTGGTAACGGGGATGTGAGCGATCCCCTTTTCTTTGTCGGTCCAGCCATAAGAATTTGCCAGTTTATCCTGCTCTTCACGAAGCTTGGACAACTTCTCGAGACGAGCCTTTGCAGCTACCTCCAAAACAGTGTGAGGAGTCACACCTGCAGGCTTTAGGAGAAAAGCGAGACTGGCCAACCCAAGAAAGCCCGTAGCAAGCCAGATCCCGGGTAGATAGGGATGTTTTCTCTGGCTAAGGGAATGGGAGTTTTCGCTCATAGCCAGTTGGTCACCGCAAGACTCTCGCGTAGACGAGGGTCGCGGCTAGGGAAGATAGATTTCTTGGAGAGGAGCCAAAGGAAGGTATGGGCGATTAGACCCACTACACCGATGAGGGTCAGTAGATCAAGTAGGTGAGGATGGAAACCGGTGGTCGCAGCTTCGTGGCCGGCGTGACGAGATTCCTGTAACTGGAGATTGGGCATGACGATCCAATAGATGTCGACGCAATGCATAAAAAGAACCCAGCAAGCAGCAGAACAGATGCGCCACGGAGTGCGCTTCGCCGGTTGAGTAAGCAGAAGGAGGAAGGGCACAAAGAAATGTCCAACAACCAAGAAAATGGAGTAGTAGAACCAAGTCCCTGTATTCCGGTAGGCGAAGAACCAGGTCTCCTCGGGAATGTTGGCGTACCACTGGAGAAAATATTGGCTGAAGGAGATATATCCCCAGAAAACGGTGAAGGCAAAGAGAAGCATTCCCATAAGGTGGTTGTGCTCCACGGTGAATAGCCCCTTGAGATGACCGGTGCGAACGAGTCCGTTCGAAATGAGAATAAGAAGGGCCATGGATGATTGGGCCGCACCTGCGAAAAGGTAGACACCCCACATGGTTGAGTACCAGTGATGATCGAGAGCCATCAACCAGTCGAAACCCGCAAAGGTCAGGCAGAGTACGAACAACGGGATGAAGCCGTATGCGGTGTGACGCAGTCGGAGGGTGATTCTGGGATCTCCATCTTCATCCTGACGTATGGAGAGTCCTCGGTAAAGGAGACCAGCGATGGAGAAGAAGGTAAGATAAAAAGCACAACGAATATAAAAGAAGGGTGTGTTGAGAAAAGGCCGCTTCCAGGCAAGAAGGGGGTCATGCGCAACATCCGTGGTCATCCAGTGCCACAGTTCCTTCGAGAAAAGGAAAGCGATAGGTAAAAATAGGAGCACAAGAACAGGAAAACAGGAGGCAAGGGATTCCAAAATTCGGCGGACAAGAACGGACCAATCAGCATCAAGGGCATAATGAAGAAGGGTCCAAAAGAGAGCGCCGGCGCAGATTGTGAAACCGACTGCGAAGGCAAAAAGATATGAGAAGGCCAACTGCATTGGGTTGGTCATCCATCCCCATATCAATGCAGAGCCAAGACCAACAATTCCCATCATGGGGAATAGCACTGGCAAAACACCAAGTTTCTCCAAGCGGAGCTTTTCAGCCTCAGGAAGATGGGATGGAGCGTAGCTCATGGTTTACTGGAGATGTTAGATGCAACATCAGGTGGCAACTGACCCACAGGAGCATTTTGTGAAAGCTGTAGAGCTCTGATGTAGGCAATGATGGCCCACCGATCCTTGATATCGATGTGGTGGTAGGGGCCCATTTGTCCTTTTCCATGGGTGATGGTGTTAAAGATTTCTCCATCGGCCATATCACGATATTTATCGAGGTGATAACTGGCTACGCCCACCAAGCCGTACTGAGTGCTGATGCCGTTGCCTGCTCCAGTCGTCCCGTGACAAACCTGACAATTGATCTGGTATCGCTCCTTGCCGCGTTCCAGAAGCTTTGCATCCACGGTCACGGGAATACCCGTGCCCCACATGTTGCCCATTTTTCCGGTGATAAGGTACGGCTGGTCAGTCTGTACGTTGAAGGGGATGGTGGCGTAAGGGGGAGGACGATCTGCACGTCCTTCCGGGAAAAGAGACGTCTGGCTTTGGGACTTGAATTTGGGCTGATGGTCCATATCCGGGAAGATTTCGATCGGTGTCCGTTGAGTAAAACTTCCTCGGAAGCCTGCGATAGCTATGACAGCCACTGCCAAAGCGCCAAAGACCGCAAGGAAGGTGCGAATAAAGCCCTTCACGCCGTAAACTCCTTTTCGGGTCGGGCAGGATGAGGAATCAGCTCGGGATCTTGATAGATCTCAGAAATATGGGAACCACCAATTTCCCCTAGAAGCTTACGCGATTCTTCCGATTGGAATCTTGGATCTGCGGATTCTAAGACTAGAAAAAATCCGTCGTCGGTCACTCTCTTAAATCGATCCCAATTAAATACTGGATGGTGGAGACGGGGCATGAGTGTGAGAAGGAGTAGCCCTATGATTGTGCCGAAAGCGGTTAGAAGTATGGTTAATTCAAAGAAGATGGGCAACGACGGTTCCAGCGCAAAATAAGGTTTCCCCTGTACGATGAGGGGGTAATTGAGGGCAGACGTATAGTAAATGAGTGCGAATGCGGTGCTCAGCCCGGTAATTCCACCTAGGAGAGAAAAAAGAGAAACGCGGGAACGTTTAAATCCCATGGCATGATCCATTCCGTGTATCGGGAAAGGCGAGTAGACATCCCAACGGCGGAACCCAAGGGCGTGGATTTTTTCCGCGGCATGCAACAAGTCGGTGGCCGAAGAAAACTCCGCTCCGAGACCATAAAGAGTAGGTGCGGGCTGGCTCATGCGTGGGCCTTGGCTGCAGAGTGATGGTTTCCTGTGTGGTGATGTGGATCAGCCTGAGGAGTGACATTTTTGACTTCAAACATGGTGATCATTGGGAGAAACCGGACAAACAGGAGAAACAGGAAAACAAAGAGACCGATGGTTCCAATGAACAAGGTGATATCGACCCATGTCGGTGAGAAATACCCCCAAGAAGAGGGTAAAAAGTCACGGTGGATAGAGGTAACAATAATAACAAAACGCTCAAACCACATGCCGGTGTTCGGGAACATCACGATGGCCAGCACGACCCAAGGGTTTTGGCGGCAGTATTTAAACCAGAAAAGTTGTGGGGCCACGACGTTGCAGGTGATCATGGACCAGTAGGCCCACCAATACGGTCCGAAGGCGCGATTGGTGAAGGCGTAAATTTCAAAGGGATTGCCGCTGTACCATGCGATAAAGAACTCCATGGAATAGGCGTAACCGACAAGGGAACCGGTCAGTAGGACGATCTTGCACATGTTGTCGATGTGCTTGTCGGTAACTAGATCATGCAGTCCGTAGATTTCTCGGAATGGAATGAGAAGGGTAAGAACCATTGCAAATCCGCCAAAGATAGCTCCTGCAACGAAATAAGGAGGAAAGATGGTTGTGTGCCAACCTGGGACGACCGATGTGGCGAAATCAAAGGACACGACACTATGCACCGAAAGAACGAGCGGGGTGGATATTCCGGCGAGGACGAGATAGGCCTTTTCGTAGTGGGTCCATTGACGGTTCGATCCTCGCCATCCCATGGAGAGCAGTCCGTAGGCCATCTGGCGGAACCGGGTCGTTGCACGATCACGTAGCGAGGCAAGGTCTGGAATTAATCCTAGGTACCAAAAGATCAAGGAAACGGTAAAGTAAGTCGATACGGCGAATACGTCCCATAAGAGAGGGCTACGAAAGTTTTGCCAAATCGCGTTCGCATTGGGGATGGGGAACAAGAACCATGCAAACCAAATACGACCAACGTGAAAAGCGGGGAAGATGCCGGCACAAATCACTGCGAAAATCGTCATGGCCTCAGCAGATCGGTTGATGGAGGTGCGCCACTTTTGTCGTGTGAGGAATAGGATGGCGGAAATCAGTGTTCCTGCGTGACCGATACCAATCCAGAAAACGAAGTTGGTGATATCCCAGGCCCAGCAGACAGGGACGTTTAATCCCCAGACACCCACGCCTGTCGAAACAAGATAAGTGAGCATTGCAGGGGTAAGGGCTGCCACAGCGCCAAAGATGATGGTTGATATCCACCACCACATCGGGGCGGGTTGTTCGACAATGCGGCAGACGTGATCGGTAATCCATGAGAGGGGGCGATGGTTGGCCACCAAGGGTTGCCGCTCCAGATAATCGGAAGCCCTAGCAAAAGCCGCTTGGGCGGAGGTGGTATCGGCTCTCATTTGTGGGTCTCTTCCGACGAGTGGTTCTCCGTGCCGTTCTCATGACCATGAGATTCTCCGTGCCCGTGGGAAGGAACATAAGACATTCTTGCGCCGGGCATAGCGGGGTTTGGATTCCGAATCCGACCTAGGTAGGTGAGACGGGGGCGTACGTTAAGGTACTCGAGAAGAGAGTAATTTTGGGGCAGGGCTCGGAGTTGGGAGACCTCCGACTTCTCATCCTTTAAGTCGCCAAAGACAATAGCATCGGCGGGGCATGCTTGTTGGCATGCAGTCTGCAGAGTGCCCGTGGGAATCTTGATATTATCTGAGTCCCGGGCCTTCACGCGGGCATTGATCTTGGCTTCCTCAATGCGCTGAACGCAGAAGGTGCATTTTTCCATGACACCACGCATTCGGACTGTGACGTTTGGGTTCTTTTGGAGTTTGATCGTCTCCTCTGTGCCTTTGGGAGCCAATGGACCCCAGTAGAGTTTGTCGATCGGGCGTTGGTTGTAATCGAAGAAGTTAAAGCGACGGACTTTGTAAGGGCAGTTGTTGGCACAGTAGCGGGTTCCGATGCAACGGTTGTAGGCCATGACGTTGAGGCCTTCCTCATTGTGAACGGTGGCATTAACGGGGCAGACCGTTTCACATGGAGCGTTTTCGCACTGCATACAGGCGACGGGTTGAGATACGGCCTCGGGTTCCTCAGGTTCTCCGGTGTAGTAACGATCAACTCGGATCCAATGCATTTCCCGGCCCTTCATGACCTGCTCTTTGCCGACAACCGGAATGTTATTTTCGGCCGTACAAGCTGTGACGCAGGCGTTGCACCCAGTGCAGGTAGAGAGATCCACCACCATGGCCCACTGATGCTCTCCGGTTAGTTTTGGACTCGGATAAAATGTCTGATTCGGGGGAATGTGTCCGTCCATGCCAACCTTCTTGGCCCAACCCGGATCTTCGTTGAATTCAGTGAGAGCGGCCTCGCGCACCAGATCGCGGCCTTCCATTGCTTGGTGCTCCTGCGTGACGGCCATCTGTTTGGTTTGTCCCGTCCGCTCGATTCGCACCCCTTGAGCGATGTATTCGGAATCGCTGGTGCGTAGTTGGTAGGCATTAAACCCGGCGCCTTTGGCTACTGGTCCTAATTGATCCTGACCGTATCCAACAGGGAGACTCACGGCAAAATCAACGTGTCCAGGGGCGATCACTACCGGTGCCTCAACGGAACGAGAACCAAGGGTTGCTCTGACAACGTCAGCGACGAGGATCCCCTTGATAATCTCGTTTTTGAGTCCCAAAGAGGAAGCAGTCTTGGGCGAAAGAAGAATGGCATTATCCCAAGTCAGCTTGGTCATAGGATCCGGCCACTCTTGGAGCCAACCGTTGTTGGCATAACGGCCATCATCCACGGCACCCGACTGAATGAAGGTTGCCTCTAGGGCGTTAGCATCGGCTGATGGAGGTGCAGAGATATCTGAAAGCAAAGCTGCAACGGCACCTGAATTCAGGGCGCGGGGGGTTGTGGTTAAACTTCCCGCAAGGAATCCCTCCCGAACAAAGTCGTTCCACGCTTGTTCAAGTTTGTCAGCTGCAG
>Ga0214921_10004713_pt1 | contig 19837 bp, 16 predicted proteins | sample LL1505_MetaG_FD_177992 | JGI IMG/M metagenome (GOLD analysis project Ga0214921, IMG submission 177992) | Freshwater microbial communities from Lake Lanier, Atlanta, Georgia, United States - LL-1505 | ecosystem: Environmental > Aquatic > Freshwater > Lake | place: USA: Georgia | collected...
GTACGTTCAAATTTCTGCCCGCTATCCTCCCCCCATGTGCGGTCGCATCGTTCAAGCAACCTCGCCAGAGGAGATCGCCCGGGAGTTTGGGGCGGATCTCAGCGTGGGGGTGCGTGAGAGCCTGAGCACCCCCGCCGTTGGCGATACGTCGCTGGTACGTGCGGGGTGGTATCCGCGCTGGAACATGGCCCCCTCGAGTCGCATCCTTATGGTGGCGCCGGCTGCTGGGGCTGCGGGGGAGTCGCGGGTGGTGGAGTACGGGCGCTGGGGGCTGGTGCCCGCCTGGCAGAAGGCACGTACCGGGCACGTATCAGGGCTCTTCAACGCTCGGGCCGAGACGGTCGCGCAGCTCCCATCCTTTAAGGAGGCGTACCGACACGGGCGGGTGCTGGTGCCGATCGACGCCTTCTATGAGTGGGAGAACCCCGAGTACCTCGAAGAGCAGGGGCGACCCCTGGGACGCAAGGCGCCCAAGCAGCCGTGGGCGTACCTGCCGAGCGCGGGGGCGCACCTCACCCTGGGCGGCATCACCACCGAGTACGGCGGCGAGCGCACCCTCTCCCTGATAACGACGCAGGCGAACGCCACCGTTGGTCGCATTCACGACCGCATGCCGGTGATGCTGCGCGATGACGTGGCCCGCAGCATCTGGCTCGACGGCGGCGCCCATCTCGACGACGTCGCAGCGCTCCTCGGCCCAGCTCCTGATGAGTACCTGGTGCCGCGCCGTGTCTCGCGCCTCGTCTCCAATGCGCGCAACGAGGGGCCGGACTGTTTAGCGGAGGCGGGGGTTGAGGGCTTAGGGCTCGTGTAAGGTTCGGGGAACGCCACCGTTGTGTGGCTAGTTGATCGGAGCCCCGCCCATGCCCGCCAAGCGCTCGTTCACCCTCGCACTCGCTCTGCTGTTGGCTGTCGCTCTTCCCGTTCGCGGCGCAACGGTGCCGACCATTCAGCAGATCGACCTTCGGCCAATGGCCGACAGTTCCGGACCGGGCCCACTCGTATCATTCAAGGACAGGCTCTACTTCGCAGCAGATGACGGCACGCATGGCGTCGAACTGTGGCGCACCGATGGAGCACCTGATGACAGCCACACCGGAACTGAACTCGTCTGCGATTTGACTGTCGGAATTGGAAACTCATTCCCGCGCACCTTAACTGTGCTGGGCGACTGGCTCTACTTCATCGCTGACGCTGGCATCGCCCGGTATCGGCTATATCGCACGAACGGCGCGGTGGGTAGTTGCGAAGTCGTATCTGAACCATGGGATTTCGGATCTACGTACGAGCTTCGAACGGTAGGTGATCAACTCTGGTTCGGCGTGCTCGATTCTACTGACGGCGTTGAGCCAGCGATGACAACGGCCGCTGGTACTCCTGCAGTGGTGTTCAATATCAATCCAAGTGGAAACTCCAACCCAGGGGGGTTCACAAAGCTCGGTTCACATGTGTACTTCGCGGCCGATAACGGCACGGACGGAGTCGAGCTGTGGAAGAGCAACGGCACTGGCGCAACAATGGTGGCCGACATTAACAACGAGGCGGGCCAAAGCTCTTACCCAGCGGGTTTGCTGACCGTCGGGGATACCCTCTACTTCGCCGGGGTCCACCCGAGTGGCGGGAACGAGCTGATGCACGCGACTGTTGTTGGATACACCGGCTACTTCGATATCAATGCGGGTCCGAACAATAGCAATCCGCAGAGCCTTACTAACTTCAATAGTCAGCTCTACTTCACGGCGTTCACCGAAGATGCTGGTTGGGAGCTTTGGCGAGTCAACAGCAGCGGTACCTCCGTTGAGCGCGTGATGGATATCTTGCCCGGCACCGGCTCGTCGTATCCTAATTTCCTTACCCCAATCGGCGATTGGCTCTATTTCAACGCCGACGATGGCGTTAGCGGCTATGAGCTGTGGCGTACCAACGGCACCACCACTGAGATGGTGAAAGATATCTGGGCGGGTGCTTCAGGGAGTTATCCGTTTGGCTTTGTGGAACATGGCGGCGCAGTATTCTTCATCGCCAACACCGGCACGGCATACACGATGTTCCAAACGACCGGCACCGCCGCAAGCACAAAGGAAGCGCTGACTACGACGGGTACAAACCCATACGTCGGTTGCGAATGTTCAACGCCGCTTGTTTTCGTTGGCGACAGGCTGTTCACATACCTGGGCAACAACGAATATGGCTACGAGGTGGCCTTCGTTGATCCGCTGCTGCCAAGCACCAATCGCGACGGTTCGAGCTTCACAACCGCGTTGTTGATTGGTGCTGCACTCACGGCCGCCGCTGGCCTCACCCTGCGCATGCGCGCAGCAAAGTAGTAGAAGGAGAACACCATGCCCGCCAAGCGCTCACTGACTCTCGCCCTCGCGCTGCTGCTCGTTGCGGCGATTCCGGCACGAGCCACAAGCTTCCCCACGATCACCGTTGTCGATTCCATCAACCCCGGCACGCTTGGCTCATTGGCACTCTGGACCTCGGGCCGCCTCGGTAATTACATCTATTTCATGGCCGACGACGGCACTACCGGGTATGAGCTGTGGCGCACCAATGGAACCAGCACCACGCAAGTTGCAGACATCAATCCAACGGCCCTCAGCGGATCGTATCCAGGGAACTTTTTCACGTTTGGCGACGCACTCTACTTCAGCGCCGACGACGGAACGCATGGATATGAACTGTGGCGTACCACTGGGTCGGGTGCGGCTATGGTGCAAGACCTAAATAGCAATGGCGCCGGCAACTCAAATCCGTATGGTTTTACCGTTCTTGGCGACCACCTCTACTTCAGCGCTAACGACGGCGTCCATGGCACTGAACTCTGGCGCACCGACGGAACAACCGCAACTTTGGTTCAAGACATCAACCCAAATGGCGCCATGACCGATAGTTCCGACCCCAACTTCCTCATTGCGTACGGCGGCTTCATCTATTTCCAGGCGGACGATGGCGTAACTGGACATGAGCTGTGGCGTACCGACGGCAGCACCACTGCTCGCGTTGCGGACATCAACCCAACGGCAGGCGTAGGGTCGAACCCAAACAACTTTGCGCAGTTCGGCGACGATCTCTATTTCAACGCGAATGACGGCACGACTGGCGCTGAGCTGTGGCGCACCAACGGCAGCACCACAACACGGGTCGCCGACATCAATCCAACGCCGCCAAATGAATCCAATCCGTATGGTTTTACGGAGTTCGGCGGGTATCTGTACTTCAGCGCAGATGATGGCACCTCAGGCCGAGAACTCTGGCGAACCAACGGAACAGGTGCTTCACGCGTCTCTGACATTAACTCTGCGGGTGATTCATATCCAACGGGATTCACCGCACTCGGTGGATACCTCTACTTTGCAGCCACCGACAACACCACTGGGAATGAGCTGTGGCGCACGAACGGGAGCAGCACCACCCGGGTCGCGGATATCAACGTGAACGGAACCGATGGCTCATATCCGTATGGCTTTACTGTTCTTGGCGATTACATCTATTTCAACGCAGGTGATGGAGGCACCATTGGCAAACTGTGGCGCGTTAACGCCGCAGGTGTTGTGGACTCAGGCGCACCGGTTGGGACAAACGCCTTCTTCGGCTGCATGTGTGATCATCCGCTCCTTACGTTAAACGCCCGGCTCTTTGCCCCACTTGCCACTGACGAGACGGGTTGGGAGTTTGCCTGGCTCGAGGAGCCGAGCTGGGTTATGCCGAGCACGGATCGTGAGACCACCGCATGGATGACACCACTCGTTCTCCTTGCCGCCACATTGGCCGCAGCCGGCGTGGGCCTGAAACTGCAACGGGGCTCACGCGTCGAATAACGCTGGGAGGTAGTAGGCGCGTACCGCCTCCACCTACGTGCGGGGGCGGCGCTGTTTCTGGGTGCATACTGAACGTGATGACCCGCCACGTTCGCCTCCTCGTCGCTCTCGTGATTGGCGCGTTGATGGGCGGCACCGCACCAAACGCCCAGGCAACGGACCTATGGCCTGGCGCATTCAAGACGTACGAACAGATCGGTAGCGAGATTCTTGAAGTTGAAGCGACGCACCCTGACATTGTTGATGTCTTCTCGATTGGTCAGAGCTACGAGGGGCGCGAGCTCTACGCCGCCAAGATCAGTGACAACGTTGCGCTCGAAGAGGGCGAACCCGAGGTGTTGATTGATGCGCTGCATCACGCCAACGAGCATGCCACGGTGGTGCAGGCGCTCGACCTTTTACACACCCTGGCCGAAGGATACAGTGTTGATGCGGCAATCACGTCACTGGTAGATGAGCACGTGGTGTGGATTGTGTTCGCCGTAAATCCCGATGGGCTGGCCTATGAGTTCACGGAGAACGGCCCGTGGAACTGGCGCAAGAACCGTCAGCCAACACCAGGCTCTACGTCTGTTGGCACCGATTTAAATCGCAACTATGGTGCGTATTGGCGCTGCTGCAGGACCGGCGTGCTCGACCCGTCCTCTCGCGTGTACGCAGGCCCGGCAAAGTTTTCTGCACCAGAAACTGCTGCCATGCGTGACTTCGTCGCCTCACGCGTCATTGATGGTGTGCAGCGCATCACCATCTACCTCAGTCTGCACGCCGCTGGGCGGTACATCTCCTGGCCACGATTCAATCCCGGTGTTGGGGTTCGTGCCATCACGCTTGATGATCGCCTCACCATGAACGCGCTGGTGATTGGCATCTCGCAGATCAATGGGTACGAATACTTTCAATACGACCCAACGGGAGGCACCTCAACCGATTGGATGTACGTCACCTACAAGATTCCTAGCCTGCTCATGGAGATCGGCGAATACACCGGCGAAGTGTCGCGTTTCTATCCAACTGCAGAGGCGATGGCGAGTGAGGTTGCCCTGAATCGACCGGCGCTCTTGTGGTTAATCGGCCAGGCGCAATGCCCCGCCGACGCCGCTGGGTTTGGCGTGCGACGGTGTGGCCCGCGCTTTGACGACTTCGAACGCGAGGCTGGCTGGGTGGTGAACCCCGACGGCACCGACACGGCCACAAGCGGTCGCTTTGAGCGTGGGAACCCAGCGCGGGTGCGCATCGGGACGCGCAGCATGCAGCTCGACGACGCCGTCTCAGGCTTTCGCGCCATGGTCACCGGCCCGCTCGCTGGACGTACCGCAAACAGTTACGACTTGGATGGCATCACCACTGCCCGCTCGCCCCAGATCACCCTCGGCGCCGACCCTGGCGATCTAGTCTTTAGTGCCTCGTTCTCGTATGGCGCCACGGCAACATCGGCTGACTGGTTCCGCGTTTGGGTCGAGGCCGAAGACGGCACGCGCACACTGGTGCATCAGCGCCTCGCCGCTTCGCGCTACCGCTACGCCGCATATACCGAAGTGCGCGTGTCACTCGCGCGTTGGGCGAGCCAGACCGTTCGGGTGGTGATTGGCGCGGGTGACGTTGGTCGTGCCAGCCTCGTTGAGGTGGCAGTTGACGACGTAAGAGTGGAACGCCGCTAGACTCCTCCCCATGCCCGCCAAGAACACACTCATTGCGTTTCTCGCCTCCGTGGCCCTCGCCATCTCGGCGCTGGCGGCGCCAGCGACGGCTGAGGCCGCCTCAGGGCTTACGGTGCGCAGCGCAACCGTATCGAGCGAGTTCGTTGGACAGGTCGTGCTTCGCGGCGTTCCCTCCTCCCTCTTGCAGTACATCACCTTCACCATCGTGCCGAAGCCCGGGAGCACTGCGAAGGCGATCAGCGTCACGTATTCGAAGGCGTATCTTGTGGCGCAGCGCAAGCTCGGATCGCGCGTGAAAGAGGCCACAATTCCGATCTTTGGTCTCTACGCCGACTACAACAATACGGTGCGCATTACGGTGAAGCAGATCTATCGCAAGGCGATCACCACCACCGTGCGCATGTTGACCGCCGCCTACACCGGCTACTTCAGCGCGGCAACGCGCATTGATGTAACGCCCCGAAACACGTCGGTCTCACTCGATTACAGCTACATGTTGGTGAAGCACCTCCATGACGGCCTTGGCCCCGTAGTGCTTGACATTGACGGCAACATTCGCTGGACGGGCCGGCCAGGCATGAACTCACAGGGTGCCTACTTCTGGAACGGGTCGATCTATCTCGACAATGGCGAAGGTTGGAGCGGTGGATCGAAGTTCTTCCGCATGGATATGACCGGCGCGCTCACCGAGGTTGCTGACTACGCGAGTGAGGGCGTATGGGGCTTCCATCACAATTACGACCTTGGCAAGAACGGCCTTCTGCTCGAAGTGAACCTTAACGTTGAGGGCGCCTCTCACGTTGAGTCCACGATCTTCGAAGTGAACAAGAGCGGCGTCATCTTAGACCGCTGGAATATCTCGCAGATCGTGCGCGATGCCATGTCTGCGGCGGGTGACAACTCGGTTAACTTTGTTCGTGACGGTGACGACTGGTTCCACAACAATGCCGCGACCTACTGGGCCGCAACGGACACACTCGTTGTCTCTGGGCGTGAAGACTTCGTGATTGGCATTGGCTACACCGACAAGCAGATCAAGTGGATCCTGGGCGATCTGAGTAAGGCCTGGGCGACGTATCCGTCACTTCGTGCCTTTGCGCTCACCATGGCGCCAGGCAGCATCGCGCCAATTGGACATCACGCCGTCTCAATTACCCCTGACGGAAACCTAATGCTCTTCGATAATGGATACCAGAGCTTTAATCACTCACCAGCTGGTGACAATCACACCTATAGCGCGCCGCGGAAGTACTCCATCAATCTCGCCACGAAGACGGCGACCGAGGTATGGAACTTCAAGCACAACGAATCCATCTACTCCGCAATCTGTTCGAGCGTGTATCAGCAGGGGAGCAGCTACTTGATCGACTATGCGCACGGTAACGATGGCTACCTCCACCTTGTTGGCGTTGGTACCCAGGACCGGACCGCTTTTGAATACACCTGGGCGGGCCAGTGCTGGGATGGCTGGAACACGCGCATCATTAGTCTTGAGGGCGTGCGCTACTAGATTCGGTCGTGGCACACTACGCCCATGATTGAAACTGCCTACTTCGCCACCGGCTGCTTCTGGGGTGCTGAGCGCCGCTTCTGGCAGATGCCGGGCGTCACCGAAACCGCCGCTGGCTACATGGGCGGCCACGCCGAGTCCCCAACCTACGAGCAGGTCTGCACGGGCTCAACTGGCCACGCCGAGATGGTGAAGGTGGCTTTCGACAATCAAAAGATCACCTATCGCCGCCTCCTCGAGGAGTTCTTCACCATGCACGACCCCACGTCGCTGAACCGCCAGGGGGGCGATGTTGGCTCGCAGTACCGCAGCGCCGTGTACTACACGAACGACAACCAGCGCGAGGCGATTGAGTCGGGCGTGAAGCTGTACGAGGCCGCTCTCGCCGCGGATGGGCACGGTCCGATCGTGAGCGAGATCCTCTCCGCCGACGGCATGACCTTCTGGAAGGCCGAGGAGTACCACCAGCGCTACCTCGAGAAGAACCCGAAGGGCTATGACTGCCACAGCCAAACGGGAGTGGCCTTCCCATCAGACGCCTGGGCAGATATCAAGGTGAGTGGCGCATACCCAATTGAGATCAACGAGGAAGAGCTGCGTGCCCGCCTCGACCAACTCTCGTTCGAGGTGCTGCGCCGCGCCGAGACCGAAGCCCCATTTGTGGGCGAGTACACCGACACCGAGACGGTCGGCGTCTACAAGTGCAAAGCGTGCGGCAACGAACTCTTCCGCAGTGAGAACAAGTTCCACTCCGGCTGCGGCTGGCCATCGTTCTATTCGCCTACGTCTGCAGATGCCGTTGAACTAATCGAAGACCGCTCGCTCGCCCCGCGCATTCGCACCGAGGTGCGCTGCGCCAAGTGCGGCTCACACATGGGCCACGTCTTTGAAGGCGAAGGGTACGACGTGCCTACCGATCAGCGTTGGTGCATTAATAGCGTTTCGCTGGTGCTCGAGCCGAAGTAGCTAGTCGGGGATTACCACCGAATCAAGCCCGCTTGCCGGTTTCGGATACGCCATGTTGAGCCCCTTCAGCGTATCGACGATGATCTGCGAGATCACCAGATCTCGATACCACTTCTTATCTGCCGGAATCACGTACCACGGCGCATCGTCGGTGCTCGTGCGCTCGATCGCCTCTTCGTACGCTTCTATGTAGTCGCTCCAGTGTTCACGTTCGGCAATGTCGCCAACCGCAAACTTCCAGAGCTTCGCCTTGTCGTCGAGGCGCGCTTGTAGTCGCAGCTTCTGCTCTGCCTTAGAGATGTGCAAAAAGAACTTCAGGATCGTGGTTCCTTCATCGGTGAGCGCCTGCTCCATATCGGCGATGTGGTTGTACCGGCGCTTCCAGGTCTTCTTTGGAACAAGTTCATGCACGCGCTCTACCAACACACTCTCGTAGTGCGAGCGATTGAAGATCACAATCTCGCCGCGCTTCGGCAGCTGCGCGAAGTAGCGCCACAAGTAGTTGTGCGAGAGCTCGAGGGTGCTCGGCTGCTTAAAGCTCGCCACGCGCACGCCGATTGGGTTGACGCCCTCAAAGACTTGGCGGATCACGCCATCTTTACCGCCGGTGTCCATCGCCTGCAGCACCACCAGCACACGCTGCTTCCCTTCTGCGTACAGCAGCTCTTGCAGCGCTTCGAGTTCCTTATTGAGCTCAAGCGCTCGCGTCTCGCCGGCCTCACGCCCCTTTGACCAGTCTGGGGTGCTGGCTGTATCGATCTTGTGGAGCTTTGGCGCCTTGCCAGGCTTAATGCGGTGGCTGCTCATCGAGTGCCGTTCACCATCGGGAGCACTTCACCAGCAAGACGCTCGAGTGTCTCGTGATCGTATGGCGCTGGAATCTCAACAATCGCGCAGTGGAATCCCGCCGCCGCGTATTCCCGAAGGGCTGCGGCGATCACTTCAGGTGGCCCAAGGAGCGGCCGGCCCGGCTCGGTGATGCTGGCCACGTCGACCTTGTTGTGTTTTGCCTGCGCCTCCCATACCGCCTGCGCTTCAGCGACGGTATCGCGAATCACGATCCACAGGTTTGAGGTGCGCACGATGTCGGACTGATCACGACCTTCGGTGGCGCAGTGTTCGCGCAGCACGCCATCAAGCTCCTGTAGCACCGCAGCTGTGCCGAAGCCGTTCCACATATCGCCGTTACGGGCAATGGTGCGCAGCGTCTTGGTGCGGCCGTTGCCGCCGATCATGATCGGCAGGTGCTTCTGGATTGGTAGCGGCGCATGCTTGAGGTCGCTGAAGTGATAGTGACCGCCGGTTGGCGACGTGACCGACTTGCCGTCGAGTAGTGCGCGCACCGCCGCAACCGACTCATCAAGCCAGTCGAGTCGTTCGCCGACGCTCGCGCCGAATTCAAAGCCGTGATGCTCGTGCTCGTAGTCAAACCAGGCACCGCCGATGCCGAGGATCGCTCGCCCATTCGAGGCGTGATCGAGCGTGGCGATGCTCTTAGCGACCAGGCCAGGGTTGCGGAAGGTGTTGGCCCCAACCATCAAGCCGAGGCGAATGTTCTTCGTTGCCGAAGCCCACGCGCCAAGCGTGGTGTACGCCTCGAAGATGTCTTGCTGCGGGTCACCAATGATTGCGTGCAGGTGATCCCAGGTCCAGAGGTGCTCATAGCCGAGTCGGTCGGCGAGCTGCGCCGCGGCGAGAAAATCTGGCCACGACGTTGCTTGGCTCCAGAGGTTGATGCCAACGGTGAAGGGGCGCGGTGCGCTCATGGATTCACTATACCGCCTCAGGTTTCGGGTGCGACCCTATACTTCGCGGGATGGCACTCACGATTGGCATTGTTGGGCTCCCGAACGTCGGCAAATCGACGCTCTTTAACGCCCTTACCAAGAACAACGTACTAGCGGCGAACTACCCGTTCGCCACGATCGAGCCAAATGTTGGCGTGGTGAACCTGCCCGACCCACGCCTCACCAAGCTCGCCGAAATCTTCAGCTCCGAGAAGATCCTGCCCGCCCCCGTCTCGTTTGTGGATATCGCCGGCATTGTGCGTGGCGCCTCAACGGGGGAGGGGCTCGGCAACAAGTTCCTCTCGCACATCCGGGAGGCTGACGCCATTGCCCAGGTGGTGCGCGCCTTCGCCGACGAAGACATCATTCACGTCGACGGCAAGGTCGACGCTAAGAGCGACATTGGCACCATCAACACCGAGCTCATCTTTGCCGACCTCGAAACCCTTGAGAAGTCGCGCTCCCGCTACGAGAAAGAGGTGAAGGGGAAGAAGCTCGACGCCGAGGTGCTCGACATTGTCGACGCTGCGGTGGCCGCACTGAACCGTGGCGAGCCGCTCTCCTCAACCAAGATCGACCTGACGCTGCTGAAGGAGCTCGGCCTCCTGACCGCCAAGCCAATCATTTATGTCTTCAACGTTGATGAGGCGATCCTTACCAACCCCGCCCGCCGTGCCGAACTTGCCGCGCTCGTAGCGCCGGCCGAGGCGGTCTTCCTCGACGCCAAGGTGGAATCGGAACTCGTGGACCTCGCCCCTGCCGAAGCGGCCGAACTTCTCGCCTCCATGGGGCAGACCGAGTCGGGACTCGACCAGTTGGCGCGCATTGGCTTCAAGAACCTCGGCCTGCAGACGTACCTGACCGCTGGACCAAAAGAGGCACGCGCCTGGACGATTCGCCAAGGATGGACCGCACCACAGGCGGCGGGCGTGATTCACACCGACTTCCAGCGCGGCTTCATCAAGGCCGAAATCGTTTCGTTCGACGACCTTGTTGCAAACGGCAACATGAACGCCGCCAAGGCCGCCGGCAAGGTCCGCATGGAGGGCAAGGAGTACGTCATGCGCGATGGCGACGTGGTGGAGTTCAGGTTTAACGTTTAGCGCATGAGTACCACCGTTCTGTTCGTCGACGATCTCACCCGCAGCACCAAATTTTACGCCGCGCTGCTCGGTGGCGAACTCCTTGACCAGTCGGCAACCTTCGTGCGCGTTGTCTCCGATTCAAGCGAAGTGCTGATCCATCAGATTCCCGGCGCCACCCCTGATGCCTCCTACCCAGCACGCGAAGATGCCGCGATGAAGCCGGTCTACTTCGTTGCATCCATCGACGCAGCGCGGAGCGCGGTGACAAACCTCGGTGGCCGTGTCTATGACGCGAGCACCGTTGCCACCTACGGCAACGTCAACTACTGCGACGCGGTCGACCCCGAAGGGAACGTGATTCAGCTCGCTGAACGTCTGCGCTGGTAGCGCTTAGCGGCAGCTGATGCCGTTCGCCTGGGCAAAGGTGTAGGTCGTATTCAGTGGGTCAATCGGCGTTGGGGCGCTCGTTGGCACGCGTGGCCCACCGGCCTTCGCTGGAGCACTCACCGCCAACGCAGCCTTGGCCCAATCGATGCTGTTCGGCGTGCCGGTGACCATCTCAGGAACGGTGACGAATTCAAAGCCGCGACCGGCGTAGTTCTCAATGACGGCGGCGAGGAGCTTCACTGTTTGCGCGGTGTACGGGTTCACGTGCCCGAGCACAACAACCTTGTCGCCGGTCGCTTTGGTGGCGTTCTTGAATGACGAGGCGGTGCGGCTATACGCCTTCCCGTTCTTACAAATTGGCGCGGTATCGGCAAACGTGTTCGTCCACATTGAGAGTGTCAGCCCGAGCGACTGCGCGATGCTGCGCACGCTGTTGTTCCATGCGCCACCAGGTGGGCGCCAGTACTTCGCATATGGAATCTTGTACTGCTTTGCGATCGTGAGCCAACCGCCAAGCTCGTCGGTCACGGCGACGCGGCCCCGTGCCGCAAAGCCCTTTGTGAGGCTGGCGTGGGTGACGGTGTGATCAGCGATCGGAATCCCGGCCTCGCCAATCGCCTTCCAGAGATTCGGGAACTTTCGCAGCGACTTGCCGGTGGGGAAGAAGGTGATCGGAGTCTGCGTTGCAACGGCAATGGCAACAGCCTGACGAATGTGTAGCTCGCTATCTCCATCATCAAAGGTCAGTGCGACCTGCTTCGTTGCGGTGGCCGAGGCGCTTGCGGGTGCAAGCAGCGCGGCAAGGAGCGCCGCGACGATGAAAAGGGGGCGAAGCGAGCGCTGACGGGACTTCATCGTTAGAGCGTATCAGAGGGGGATACACTGCCGCTCATGTCTGCAACGCCGATTCGCTACCTCACCGAAGCCGATGTGCTCGCGCTGCTCCCCTCTATAGAGGTGCAGATCGGACTCGTCGAAGGGGCACTCCGCGCGGTAGCCACTGGCACCGCGCATCAACCACCGAAGGTGCCACTCAACCTGGGAGCTGGCGCCCCGTTCGCTCATGCGATGCCCGCCGCCATTGATCTTGCAGCCGGCCGCGTTGCTGGTGCGAAGTGGATCAGCGGTGGAGGCGCCGCGGGGATTGGCGGCGTGGTGTTGGTGGAGCGACCGAAGGCGGGCGGCCTGCGCGGCATTGTTGCCGCGGGCGAACTAACGGCCGCACGAACCGCCGCCGTTTCGGGGGCGGGCCTACGCATTGCACCGCCGAGCACCGCCGCCGCAACTTCGGGTGCCCCATATAAGGGAGCGATTATTGGCGGCGGGTTGCAGGCGGCCACGCACCGCGCCGTACTTGCCGCGATGCACCCAGCCATTACCGTTGCCTTCTATTCGCGCCGTGCGGCCGCCGAACTCCCGTTGCGCGCTGGTGATCGCGTTGCCGATTCGGTGAACGACGCTATTCGCGGCGCCGACATTATTGTCACAGCGGCAGCGTTCGACACTCCACCTCGCCCGATCGACGTGAAGTTGATTGAGCCGGGCGCCACCCTGCTCGTGATTGATTACGCCGCAACGATCAGCGCCGGTGTGGTGGCAGCACTGAGTGATCGCGGTCCGATTCGTGTGATTACCGATAGCACCGCGCAATACGACGACACACGACGCACGCCGAAGCTCGGCGGCTGGCCCGCCGCCAACGCGCAGATCGGCGACACGCGCATTGAGAGTGTTGGTCGCGTGACGACGCTGGTGAATCACCTCGGTATCTCTGCGTGTGACTTGGCATACGCCGAACTGCTTCTTGATCTCGCCGAGAAGAAGAACGTGGGAACGCTGCTCGCACGATGAGTCGCTCGGTACCACGCCTGCGAATCGACGCGCCTCCTGCCGCATCTGGCGCTGCGATCGAGGTGCTCGACTATCACACGGCGGGGGAGCCATTCCGCATTGTGGTGAGCGGCTATCCGGAGCTTGCGGGCAGCACCATTCTTGAACGACGCCGATCCGCACTTGCGCAGCACGATCATCTACGCAAGATGCTGATGTGGGAGCCGCGCGGCCATGCCGACATGTATGGCGGCATTTTGGTTCCACCCGATCACGATGAGGCACAGGTGGGTGTGCTCTTCATGCACAACGAGGGCTACTCCACCATGTGCGGCCACGGCACCATTGCACTTGCAACTGCACTCGTGGAGAGCGGCGCGATCGCGCCGACAGGAACCGCAACACCAATTGGCATCGATGCTCCGTGCGGTTTGGTGAGGGCCACTGCTCACGTGCACGCCGATGAACTCGCGGCGGCGCGTGCTGCAAACCGCACACCACGAGTGCACGAAGTTTCCTTTGAGAACGTGCCGTCGTTTGCTGCCGCGCTTGACGTTGCGCTTGATGTTCCTGGATACGGATCACTTACCGTTGATGTTGGATACGGCGGCGCCTTCTATGCGCTGATTGATGCGGCGCAACTTGGTATCGAAATGCGTGCCGAAAACGCTCCCGCACTCGCAGCGGCCGGTCGCGCGATCACCAACGCTGGTCGCGCTGCGCTACGCAGTGGCGGAACACTTGCAACGGCGCTTGGTGTCGCGCACCCGGAAGAGGAGGACCTCTCGTTCCTCTACGGCACGATCATCTCGGGGCCGCCCGAAGATGCGGCACATCACTCTCGCAATCTTTGCCTCTTCGCCGAGGGCGAGGTGGATCGTTCGCCAACCGGCTCGGGTGTGTCGGCGCGACTTGCGGTGCTCCACGCTCGCGGCGAGGTGCAGGCCGGCCAAGAGATTGCGATTGAATCCATTCTTGGTCGCGAGTCGGTCTTTCACGGTCGCGTCGCACGCACCGAAGAGTGGGCGGGCCGCAGCGCCGTGATCCCCGAGGTGCGCGGCAGCGCACACATGACGGGGAGCGCGCGGTTCGTGCTCGACGAGAACGACCCAATCGGCCGCGGGTTCCTCGTCGGGCGATAGAGGATGAGTACGCCGCGCACACTCTTAGTAGTGAACCCTGCGGCGGGGGCCGGTCGGGCCGGTCGCGTTCTGTCGCGTGTGCTCGAAGAGCTGAAGCCCTGGGGCGAGTTTGAGATTGCGGTTACGCGCGCGGGTGAAGACCGCCCGGCTGAGCGAATCGTTCGCGAAGCGGTGGCGAACGGCGTAACGCGCATTGCGGTGCTTGGCGGTGATGGCACTGCGAGTCAGGCGCTCAATGGTCTACGTCAATCCGACGGCAGTATCGCCTCGGTGCAGTTGGGGTTGATTCCCGCTGGAACCGGACGTGACTTTGCGCGCACGATCGGCATCTCACGCAAGCCCGTTGCAGCGGCCCGCCACCTCGCGCGGGGTGCCGCAGCTCGCACCATTGATGTTGGGCAGATTGAGCTGAGCGATGGGAGCGCGCGCCTCTTTCTGAACATCGCCTCATTTGGGGTGACGGCGCGCATCGCGCATGCGCTCGAGCAGTACCCGCAACTAAAGCGTCACGCTGGCGCGCTCGCCTTTGGCCTCGCCACGGTGAGGGCGGGTGCGAGCTACGCCCCTGACCTTGTTGAAGCGCGCGTTGACGCACATGAACCCGAGCGCGGCCCCGTTGCCGCCATGGCGATTGCCAACGGCGCGTGGTTCGGCGGTGGCATGCATGTTGCGCCGACCGCACGTATTGATGACGGGCGTTTTGAGGTGGTGCGCTTTGGAGACATCGCCCGCAGCGACTTCGTCGTCAGCCTGCCGCTTGTTTATAAGGGAACGCACTACGCGCACCCAAAGGTGACGGTCTCGCAAGGCGCCGACGTGTTTGCCGCACCGGCAGGCGGACCGAATGCTCGCGCCGTAGAGATTGAGGCCGACGGCGAGATCGTGGGACGTCTCCCCGCACGATTTAGCGTCCGCCCTGCAGCCGTAACGCTCCTCACCTAGACTCCGCGCATGGCATCAGCAGCAACGCGTTGGATCGGACTCGCCTGCCTCGCACTGGGGTTGGCGATGATCATCGTCGACACCTCCATTGTGAACGTGGCGGTGCCGCGCATCATTACCGACCTCAAGATCACCCCAAGCACCGCTGAGTGGGTGAACAGCAGCTACGCGTTGGTCTTCGCTGCGGCGCTCATTACCCTCAGCCGCATCGGCGACATCATTGGCCAGCGCACCCTCTATCTCGTTGGCACCACGGTGTTCGCATCAGCATCCGTACTTGCAGCAATTGCACCAAGTGGTGAGCTGCTGATCGCCGCGCGACTACTGCAGGGTCTGGGCGGCGCCGCGATGGCGCCATCCACACAGAGCATCGTTAACTCCACCTTCCGCGGCAAGGACCGCGCCATTGCCTTCGCCATCTACGGCTCCGTCATCGGCGGAATGGCCGCACTCGGCCCGGTCATTGGCGGCTGGCTCACGACCAACGCATCGTGGCGCTGGGCGTTCGGTGTGAATCTTCCGATTGCGATCGTTGCGATTGTTGGCACACTTCTTACGGTTGCTGAAACGCGCACCGAGCAGAAGAGCAAGGGCTTCGACATCGGTGGCGTCGTCCTGATCACCCTCGGACTCGCCGGCATTGTCTTCGGCCTAATTGAGGGATACACCTACGGCTGGTGGGCACCATCAGCGTCGTTTAGTAGTGACGCGGCGTGGGCATGGTGGCCAATCGCCACGGTGTCGGTTGTTCCTGTCGCACTCGCACTTGGCGCCGTATCGCTCATCTTCTTTGCGCTCTACGAGCGCGCACGACTTCGCGCGAAGAAGACGGTGCTCATTGACTTCACCCTCTTCGACATTCCAACGTTCCGCTACGGAAACATTGCAGGCTCCATCGTTTCTCTCGGTGAGTTCGGCGTGCTCTTTGCGATTCCGCTCTTCCTCGCCGCGGTGCAGCAGTACAGCGCCTTCGAGACTGGCCTCTGCTTTGTGCCACTCGCACTCGGCTCATTCATCGCTGCACCAATGGCTCCATCCCTCACCAAGAAGTACGGTGCACGCCGCGTCGTCACGCTCGGCATGTTCCTCGAAGCCGTTGGTATCGGCACGATCGCGTTGCTGATCTCCCCAGAGTCAACCGGCCTGCAGCTCATGATTCCGTTCCTGGTCTACGGCATCGGCGTTGGCTTCGCCACGGCGCAGCTTGCGAACGTCACGTTGGCCGAGGTCGACATTCCGCGTGCCGGCATTGCGTCGGGTACCAACTCAACAACACGACAGATTGGGTCAGCGCTCGGCATCGCCATCATCGGCACCACGCTCTTTACGTTGATTGGCGAGCAGTCGCGCAGCGCACTTGAGAAGCTTCCTGAGCTTGCCGCCGCGCCACCCGCCGCCATCAACGGCATCGTTGAGGCGATGAAGGCATCGGCCGGTCAGGCGCTCCCAGCAATCGCGAACGATCCAATGCTTGCGGCCATTCCAGGGCTCGGCGAGAAGGTCACCGCCGCCCTCAGTCAGGCCTTCGCCGACGCCGCCCGCGGCGCTGGCATCGTCGCCTTCATCTTTGTCTGCTTCGGACTTGCCGCCAGCTTGGCGCTCCCCAAGGAGAAGCCGCTTAAGAAGTAGTGCGCGCCGCGCCAGGTCTACCCAGACGGCTATTCAGCGTGCATACTCCCTATCCAGCCCCCCAAGGGGCACCCGCCTGGGAGTAGGAGGCACGAGATGGACGCAACGGAGATCCTTAAGAGCAACGCCGCCGCGGTCGCCGCCGCCGATGCCGCCTGGGTGAATCCGCGCGATCCAGCCAAGGCCCTTGGTCCTGACGGCCTGCCACTCCGTAGCCGCCGCGCCCCAAAGTGGGCCGATGTGCCGAACGAGCAGTGGGATGACTGGCGTTGGCAGCTCAGCAACCGCGTCAACTCGCTCGAAGAGATCGGCGAGATCCTCGAACTCACCGACGACGAGCGCGAAGGCCTCTCCGCCGAGGGGAAGTTCCGCGTCGACATCACCCCGTACTTCATCAGCCTGATCGACCCGAAAGACCCGAACGACCCGATTCGCCGCCAAGTGATTCCGGTCGGCTCCGAGCAGCAGGCCTTCACCGCCATGATGGAAGACTCGCTCGGCGAGGATCGCCACTCCCCGGTGCCAGGCCTGGTGCACCGCTACCCAGATCGCGTGCTGATGCTCGTCACCACGCAGTGCGCCTCGTACTGCCGTTACTGCACACGCAGCCGCATCGTGGGCGACCCAACGCAGAACTTCAACAGCAAGGATCACGAGGCGCAGCTCGACTACCTGCGCCGCACCCCACAGGTGCGCGACGTACTCATTAGCGGTGGCGACGGACTCACCCTTGCGCCAAAGCTCTTCGAAAAGATTCTGCGCGGCCTGCGCGACATTCCACACATTGAGATCATTCGCATCGGTTCACGCGTGCCAGTCTTCATGCCACAGCGCATCGACGACGAACTCTGCGAGATGCTCGCCAAGTACCACCCACTCTGGATGAACCTGCACTTCAATCACGCGCAGGAGATCACGCCAGAGGTTTCACGCGCCGTCGACAAGCTGACGCGCGCCGGCATTCCGGTTGGCAATCAGTCGGTGCTGCTCGCGGGCGTCAACGATTGCGTGCACATCATGCGCAAGCTGGTGCACAAGCTCGTTGAGAATCGCATTCGCCCGTACTACATCTATCAGTGCGACCTGGTTGAAGGTTCTGGCCACTTCCGTACACCGGTCGGCAAGGGCCTCGAAATCATCGAAGGTCTGCGCGGTCACACCAGTGGCTACGCGGTACCGACCTACGTCATTGACTCACCAGGTGGTGGCGGCAAGATTCCAGTCATGCCGAACTATTTGATTTCGTACAGCGACCACAAGGTCGTGCTGCGCAATTACGAGGGATACATCAGCACCTACGAAGAGCCCGAGCACTACACGCGACACGACGCAGCAAAGTGCGTTGATTGCCGTGCGGCGCGACCAGAGCCAGGGCAAGAAGGCGTGTTCGGCTTACTCGCCGGTCACGAGATGTGGATCGAGCCGAAGGGCCACGCCGAGATGCACAACCGTGGCAACACCGAAGCGCATCGTCTGCAGGATCCGTCAAAGTGGCAACCGCTCGGCATCGGCGGCGCCGTTGAGGGCACATCACGCGCGCCACTCGAAGTGCTTCCAGCCGGCACTGAGCCACGTCCGAAAGAGGGCGAGCCGAGCGCCGCGGCACACGGGGAGCTGCTCTAGAAATCGCTACGAGGCTGTGGTCGCCGCTCGGACTTCGTTGACACAATTCTGAATGAGCATCAGGACCAGCGATTCAAAGTGCAACTGTGAGAGGTCACTTGCTGATTTGATCACCGGGTCATTCGCGCGATGCAGAAGCGGTCCACCGAGCCATGTTGCATAGCCGTGTACAAGGTGAGCCACCATCGCTGTGGCTAACTGCACATCTTGTCTGTTTCGAAAATTAGGAATTTCAAGTTCACCTTGACTCACCTCATGATCGATAAAATCCTGAATTGCGATACCGAGCAGAGCCAGGTTTCGTTCAAGAATCAAGTTGATCTGATATTGCTGATCTAGGTCAAAGCTCGCCAGGCTACTGCCATTGAGCATGTTGACTAAGGCAGGGTTTGCAACCGACCAGTCAACCTGGTGCTGAAGGTGCGCCAGAAGACGTGACTTAGCCCTGGTTTCTCGGTGATGAATCTCCACAAATCCTGCAGAGTAGGCCTTATACGCAGCCACTACCGCCGTGCGAATGAGCCCCTCGCGAGAGCCAAAGTGGTAGTTGACGGCGCTCGGTCGAAGCCCGAGTGAGAGGCAGATTCTGGCCGGTCGTAAACTCTCTGGGCCGTGGACGCGCAGTTCATCAGTGGTGCGCGCGATAAGCAGGTCTCGGATCCGTTGGCTCTCAAGTTCGGCGGGCATGACCTGACCCTACCAGTAACTCGCGCCAAGAGATAGGTTTCAGAAAATTTTTTCTCGGGCTTCAGGGCAGAACCTTGGTTTACGCGTGCCGTGACTCAGATTTGACAAGAAAAACTTTCTTCCAGCCAAACACCGTTCATGGCTGAGTCAGATGATCTGGCTCGGAGCGGGTGTCACCATTGGCCCCAAAGTTCAGCTGAGAAGGAGATCAACCAGTGAGATCAACGCACGTACGAAAACTCTTCGGCACCATATCGGTCGCACTTGCCTTCGTGCTAATTGCCGCCATTCCTGCGCGAGCGGCGAGTGTGCCTACGTGGACCGTGATCGACACCATTAAACCTGGCCCAGATGGCTCCGGCGCCTTAGACAGCGGCAACTCCATTGCCTTCAAGGGATTTGTCTATTTCGCCGCCGAGACCGACGCTCTTGGAAAAGAACTTTGGCGCTCAAATGGCACGACGACGGAATTAGTCAAGGACATCAACGGCGAAAACGCTGGGATGGACAGCTCAAACCCATCTAGATTTGCAATCCTTGGAAACTGGCTGTACTTCAGGGCAGACGACGGCGTCTATGGTCGAGAGCTGTGGCGAACCGACGGCACTGCGGCCAACACAACGATGGTTAAAGACATTAATTCCGATGGAAACTCAAACCCAGATAATCTGACCGCTTTCGGGGGGCTACTCTACTTCAGCGCGACAGATACCGCGCATGGCAATGAACTCTGGAAGAGCGATGGCACAGCCGCAGGGACAGTGCTA
>Ga0214921_10004714_pt1 | contig 19835 bp, 20 predicted proteins | sample LL1505_MetaG_FD_177992 | JGI IMG/M metagenome (GOLD analysis project Ga0214921, IMG submission 177992) | Freshwater microbial communities from Lake Lanier, Atlanta, Georgia, United States - LL-1505 | ecosystem: Environmental > Aquatic > Freshwater > Lake | place: USA: Georgia | collected...
AAATAGTTGGATTTAACAACGAACAATGGAATGCGGATATATAAAATATATTTTACATTTATTTTATAAGAAATATAAATATAAATATAAATATAAATATAAATATTTTCAAATTAAATAATATATTATTAATAAAAATATATTTATTAATAATAGGTTTATTGATATGAAACAAACATTTAGTTTAAAATCACTAAAAAAATTTTTTATGAATAATATTGTTATAATTATTTCTATTATAGTTATTTTAATATCTTTATTTATACAATATAATTATGGAATTTATACTCATAATAGAGGCGGTAAATATCGTTTATACAAAAAAATATATAATAGTAAAAATGATAAATCTATGAGTGAAGGATTCCTTGATATTGCTGGTGTACAAAAGAATAAAGAAAAAACATCTTGGACAAATACGAATGAAAAGACTATTACCAGTGATTCATCGAATGATTCATTAAACGATACATCGAATAATGATGAAAATACAAATAATCTAAATCAATGTGAATTAGGTGGTTTATGTTCAACTGAAGAAGGATGGGGTATATACAATTTTAATTGTGAATGTATTGTTAAAAATAAAGATAAAAATATTAATCTAAATATGTCAAGTCGAACTCAAGGAAATCGTAATGATAATAATTTAATGAATAATAATTCAATAGATAATATTAAAGACGAACTTGAACAAAAGGATGAAGATTGTTTACCAAATTCAACTGATTTTGATTTAATATGTCAAAAAAAAAATCCATTGTTTCAAGTCATTAATTTAAAAAAATGTAATGATAATGAATCAAAACCAATATGTGGTATGATGCCTAATAGTAAAAAGCCTAATATTGTTAAAACACCTTGTTTAAATAAGAGCGATGATTTTAATTCATGGTGTCGATATTTTTCAAATAAAAATCCACCCATCGGTTACAATGTTAATAGTATTGGTGCAAAAGAAGTATTAGTTGGAGAAAAAGGAGGATGTTATACAAATGGTAAAGCGGATAATAGTAAAGCACGTGCAATATGTACTTATAATTATACAGATGAGATTATTAAATTAGAACCTGCAAATCATAAAATAGATTATAATGTTTTTACAAATTGTAAATATATGAAAAGAACTGATTATGTTAAAGAATGTTCTAAATTATTAGATGTTGACTATAGTGATGCATATGCTGACCAAATAACATCATATGATTGTAATCCCGGGTTTGGACGCGCTAAATGTTTAAAAAAAGAAGATAGACTTCCTTATAATAATAATTTTCAAAATGTTTTCAATATGAATACTTCACATAATAATATAAAAATTAATGAATGTACATGTTATAATTCATAATTTTTAATAAATTAAAAAAAAATGATTTTAAATTTTTTTAAATTATTTTTAACTTAAAAAAATATTATATAAAATAATACGAGAGAAATAAAAAATTATTTAAACAATGAATTCAAAAAATTCATCCGAAGATATGGATTTAAAAATTATTAATTTTATAAAACTATTAAACAATCAAGAGAATGAGAAAGCACCTATACCAACAAACTATACTATATCAACACAATCTGGAATCGCTTTTATGGAAAATATTGCAAGTATTAATTTGTCAAAAATAATAATATTTATTGCTAAAAACATAATACATAATATTGTATTGAAAAAAAATCCTAATTATTTAATAAGAGGATTAGTTGTTGATAATATCATTATTCGTTTTGATGAATGTCATTTAAAAAAATATAAAAAACCTTTTATTAAATTTATGAATAATGAAATGGATCCAGAGAGTATTGAAGATTGTATGTTGATATTAGGAAATATTGATTCATTAGAAAATAATTCTTTGAAAAAACATGGAAGACAAAAAAAGAAAAAGGACAACGAATATTTTTATAATAGTTGTTCAATTATTGTAAAAGCATCACACGATATAAAATGTGTGAATATAAAATTATTTAATAATGGAAAGATAAGTTTAACTGGTTCAAAAGATGAGATGGATGGATTTAATGCATGTACGGTCTTACTTAATGAATTAAAAAAAATGTCTTCTATATTTATTGAGTTTGATAAAGTAAATGAAGAACATATTAATACATTAATTTCAAATAATGAAAGTGTTGATATTATTGAAAATGAAAGAAATAGAATAATATCTGAGTCTAAAATTAATGGTTATAGAATAACAATGATTAATAGTAATTTCAATACTAATTTTAAAATTGATTTATTGAAATTATTAAATATATTAAATTCTGATAAGTATATGCTATTTACAAAGTTTAATCCTGAAAAGTACAGGGGTTTAATTATTGGATATTATTGGAATAAATCATTCAATACTTTAAATGAAATAAGTACTGGTAAATGTAAATGTACAATTAAATGTTCTGGAAAAGGAAATGGAAATGGAAACGGTAAATGTAAAAAGGTTACTATATCTATATTTAAAAGTGGCTCTATTATAATAACAGGAGGATGTTTAATTGAACAAGTAAATGATGCATATAAAACAATTAATACTATTTTACAAGATAATTATAAAGATATTGTTAAATTATCTATTTTAGATTTTATATCTGAATATAGTGATGGCGAAAATGAAGATATAGTTGATAATATGATTGAGTCAGACAATCAAATATTAACATCTTCTTCAACTGATATAATTAAAAATAAATCTAAAAAAAAGACTATTAAAAAAAGTATTAAAAATAAAATTGATGATAAAATTGATAATAAAATTGATAATAAGGATAAAAAGTCTAAAATTAAAATTAAAAAAATGTTAATTATATGAAATAACTATTATATATTATTTTTACTTAGAGGAGGATTTAGATTTTGATTTTGAAACACAATTTTTAAAGAAATCTTTAATATGACTTACTTCAGTATGAAGTATTTCTAACTCATGAAGGTGATGACTTTTATCACCACTCTTTTTCATAGCACTAATTTTATGTTTAATCGACTTTAATAAATACGATATTTTATTAACATAAGCTTTTACATGTTCTTTTTCACCGTGTTCAAGGCTTATTATTATCCAACCCGCGCGTTCAATCATTGTTTTTGACCATGCATGTAGTCCCAAATAAGTATGTTCATGTCCGGATTCGTGCATAATTTATATAATATTACATTCGATTTTAATTTATTTTTAATAATTTATTATAATTTTTTATTTGATTATACATAATTTTTAATTATTCATAATTTTTAATTATTCATAATTTTTAATTATACATAATTTTTAATTATTCATAATTTTATTTTTCAACATATACATTTCATATAAATTTATAAAAACAATTTATTTTATAATTTTATATAAAAGATTTTATTATAAATAAATATTATATAAAATGATATATAATATTTAATTTATTAACATGAATTTTATAATAAACATAAGTGAAGTCGCTATAATAACAGGTCATAATAAATTTAAAACAAAACGCGATTTTTTAATTGATTTTTGGAAGAAAAATGCAAAAGACGATTATGAAAAATTCAGTTCTAAAACACAATTTATCAAAGAAAATGATATAGATATTATTAAAAAAATAGAAAAGGACAATAATATTGAAATATTACAAGATTTGAAAAAGTGTTCATTAACAAGAAATACTTCTTCATTAAATTCAATAAAAAAAGATATTATGAAAAAAGTTGAAAATCTTGATGAAACCAAAAAGATGGAAATAACAAAATGTATAAACAATGTTACAAACACTAATTTCGGTATTAAAAATGAAAATGATATAGCGGTTTTATATAATAAACTAACTGGATTAACAATTGTTAAAGATAATAAATATAAAAAAGTTGAAATAGGTCAATTTGATGACAATATATCTTTTTATCTTGGTGGAAAAATAGATGGATTATGCATGGAAAATGGTAGTATAATTGAAATAAAAAACCGCGTAAATAAACTTTTTTATGAATTACGTGATTATGAAAAAGTTCAATTGATGTGTTATCTTTTCATATTTAAAACTCAAAAAGGTCATCTTGTTGAAGCATTTAAGAAAAAAGATGGAACAGATATAAATGTAATTGAATTAGATTATGATGAATCTTTTATGAACTGTATTAAAGAAAAAATACTTTTATTTATGAATTATTTTGTTCAATTTATGAAAAATGACAATTTGAAAATTAGTGTTTTATCAAATAATAATGAAATTGATTTTTGTTAAATTTTATTTTAATTTAAAGAATTATTTAATTAATTATTATATAATTAAATATGAGTGAAAAAATTATAGAAATAAAAACAGTTCAAAGTTCATGTTTTAAAACTCTAATTGAAAGTTTAAAAGAAATTTTAACAGATGCTAATATAGAATTTACTGATAGTGCTATGAAAATTGTAACTATGGACCCAACACAGACAATTTTAGTTCATTTAAAGCTTGAAAAAGAAAATTTTGAATATTATTATTGTAAACATAAAATTTTCATAGGTGTAAATATGTTAAATTTATTTAAATTAGTTAGAACACTCACTAATAATGATGCTTTATCTCTTTTTATTGATGCCAATAATACAAATTTACTCGGAATAAGAATTGAAAATGGTGAAAAGAATAGTATTACCAATTATTATTTGAATTTAATTGAAGTTGATGAGACTACTTATCAAATACCACCTGCACAATTTGAATCTATTATTACTATGCCAAGTAACGATTTTAATAAAATATGTAGAGATATGATTAATATATCTGATATTATTGAAATAAAGTCAGTGGGTAATCAATTAATATTCTCATGTAAAGGTGAATTTGCACAACAAGAAACCATTATAGGTGAAGCTAATAATGGTCTTTCATTTGTTAAATCATCGGTTGATAATAATATTATTCAAGGATATTATAATTTAAAGCACTTAGTACTTTTTACAAAGTGTTCTAATTTATGTAATTCTATTGAAATTTATATGAAAAATAATTTTCCAATTGTTATTAAATTTGCTGTTGGAAGTATCGGTAATTTGACGTTGGCTTTGGCTCCAAAAGTAGAAATGGACTAAGAGTATTTGATTTGTTTAATAAATAATATTCTTATTTTTAATTTTTTTATAAAACTACTTACTATCAATCATAATACATTAATAGTGTATTCATGATAGTAATTAGTTAGGGTGTTTTTGTATAATATTCATATAACGCGATGTATCAAAATTTATAGTGTCCAACTGAGGCATGTTTCAAACTTGAGGAATGTATCCAACAAAGATATTTATCCTACTTATTTAGACATATTTTGCACACGTTAGAACGCTTTCGGCCACACGATAAAAATAAAATTCATGAAGGGCGCGTACCATACATTAGGATCGCTTTCGGCCACTTTATATACATAATATACATGAAGGATATCTGCCATTTTATTAGCTCCATCAACCCCAAATATTGGTATGGCCTTCAATTTGATATCATCAAGTAGCGATTGATATTTTTTATCATTATCAAGAACTTCTTCTGATAAACCTCTATATCCTAAAGAAGGATCTTTAGTGGACAAATTGTAACGAACTTTAGTTTTCAAGCTCAAACCATGGTAAAATATTGCCCATTTTAAGGCATTACCATTGTAGTAACGTTCGTAACCTTCTGACTGATGAACCCAATGTGTAACTTGATTTGTAAATTCATCATGTGGCGTAGATATTTCGTTGATTGTAGACATTTTTAGTTAGATGGTGCGATAATATTATTAACTTATTCAATATATTAGATAAAAATTTTTAATTAAAAATATCCATCAGTTTTTATATTTTTAAGTCTTTTATAAAACTACATACTATCAATCATAATATATTAATAGTGTATTTATGATAGTAAATAGTTCGAGGTGTTTTTGTGTAATATCCATATATTGTAATGTGTTGAAATGTATGGTGTCCAAATGATTTAGACCGACTCTTTCATATAACCAATGTATTTCAAGCATTCATCAATCTTCCTTGGATAATGTTTAGAAAGAATGTGTCCTGTCGAAGAAGAATGAAGTGTATGATATTTTATTTCAGAGCAACAGAACACTCTATTTTGTTCGAACAATTGAATTTTTCCAGTAAGAAATTCTCCTTTTTTTCTATATTCCTCCAATGTTTCTTCAAAACGGGCTTGATTTTCTTCCCCGCGTAAGTGTTCATGATTCATAATGAACACGAATGTCTCATGTAATAATTTTTTATATGCGTCAATCATTGAAGAAAAACACATATAAATATGACATTTAAATATGAATTCATTTATTTTAGCCAGCGAATCATAGTCGCGCGAAGCGTCGTATTCAGCTTGGAGTTCAGCAAGTTTTTTATTTTTTAAATCCTCAAATGTTCCTCTTTCTGACATATTTATGTCCAGAATGACAGATCTGTTTGACTCGTCAATCATTTTAAAAAGTAGATGAAATTCCTTATCAACATATGGGTATTCATTCGTTTCGGAGGTAATTTCGAGTGACATCTTTTACTTATACGTAGTAGGACATTAAACTTATTTAATATAATAGATAAACGTTTTAATTAAAATATCCATCAGTTTTTTTTATATTTTAATTATTTTATAAAGATATCTAATATATATAGTGATTTATATTAGACACCGGGGATGGAAAATGCTCATGTTGGTACATGTTGGTACAAGTCTGTATGGAAATTCATTAATTATACTTAATTCACACAAAAACAGCTCAATATTCAGGATAGAAGAATCTCAATAAGCGAAGACGATCATCAATTTGTCTTAATTCAGCCAACACACGCGGATAGTCGTACCAAATTAAATTCTGCTTTGTGTCTAGATCGATGAGCACATTAGTGTGTATTTTATGTACTATCTTGAGTAATTTTTTAAAAAGATCATATGCATTGGATAATTGATCCAAATGAACAATCTCCTTAATTAATTCATTTGCACGAATATGATTAAAAAAATAAGGTCCTGACGGATGTCTGCGTCTAATTTCGTTAATATTCTTTGGTGAAATAATGGATGACATTTTTAGGAATGAAATTTTTACTTATACGTATATAGGACATTAAACTTATTTAATATAATAGATAAAAATTTTTAGTTAAAAATATCCATCAGTTTTTTTATATTTTAATTATTTTAGAAATATTATAATAAATTGAATATCAATTTATTATTTATAAATTTTATTTATAAATTTTATTTATAATATTATAAAATTATACTAAAAATAAATTTTTACAGTGAATACAATCTTCATCATTTGATTCGTTGTCTTCGTCTGATTCATCTTCATCATCATCTTCTTCGTCATCATCACTTCCATCATCTGAATCTCTTTCATCACCGTCGTCAATAATTTTACTTTCATTATCAACGATGTCTTTATTATTGTCAACGTTATTATCGGAATAATCATCTTCTATTATTTCTTTTTCATTGTCTTTTTCATTGTCATTTTCAGTAATATTTATAATATCAACAATATTATCTTTATTATTTAAATAGTCTTCATATTTATCTTTATTATCAATAATTAATTTAACTATACAATTTGTATGAATAAAATGACTACATGGGGTAATAATATAACTATTGTCTTCAATTAATTTACAACAAAAATTACATTTAATATCTAATTCTCCAAAGTCTTCATCGTCGTCGTCATCGTCATCGTCCTCGTCGTCCTCTTCTTCATCGTCATCATCATCTTCTTCTTCGTCTTCTTCATCATCTTCTTCATCATCTTCTTCATCATCTTCTTCATCATCTTCTTCGTCGCTATCATCACTATTCCCCTCTTCGTCGAAATCTTCTTCGTCATCTTCTTCTTTTTTTTCATTACTATTATCATCGTCGATTTTTACAAATTCACAATTTTCAGTTTCTTCTTCAATTTTAATTTCACTTGATTTTAAAGATTTCTTCTTTTTATTATTTCTAAGTTTTTTTGAAGTTTTTTTATTAATATTATTTTCAAATTGTTCTCTAAAATCTTCTATTTGTGGACTTATCATTCCCATAAATCGTTCAAACATTGAAAATAACTCTTTATGATTAATTGAATTATCAGAATCTTCAATTGACATTTTTTATTATAATACGTATATATTTTATTTTTAATATATACGTATTTTGTAAATATAAAATTATTTCTAAATTATTCATAAATATAAATATTTTCAAGTTCAATTATTACAATTATGTTGTAAATAAAAAGTATCATTCCAATTTATAAATTCTAAATCTTTTCTCATATAATCAGTTTTCATTCCTTTAAAATCAGATGTCCATATTTTAAAAATACAATTATTAATTTTAGGACTAATTGATATTCCGTTTATTTTACTTTCATAATTTTTGTCAATTGTTATATTTTTAATACACATATAATAAATAATTTTTTGCCAAAAATCAAATGAATCTTTCTTAGTTATTCTTATTGACCAATTTCCACCATGTTTATTATTTTCATCTTCAAAAATAGGTAATATACCTTTTTTCATCAAAAAAAACATACCAGAAGAAATATTTTCAATACTTCTCATTATAAATAATAAATCAAAATAATTACTCATTTCATACACTTTAACATAACTATTTAAAGTCCAATTATTGTCATTTACTTTATGAAACCATAATACCCATGTATTATTTAATTCAAAATTTTTATCATCGTCTATATCATTCATTGTTTCATTATCTAAAGAAATAGACATATTTAAATTAATATCTTCCTCTAATATTACACTCATATGTTTAATTTATTAATATTTTTTTAATATGATTTATTTTATTAAAATTATTTAATTATAAACATTATTAAAATTAATAAATAATAAAGTTAATAAAATATTTTTTTTTGAATCAATATTATATCAAGTTTATTTATATTATCCAATTCTTCATAAGATATTTTTTTATATTTATCTATAAAAAATTTAATTTTTTTATCCTTTAAAAAGTCAATTTCATTTCTACATAACATACATATAGGATTAATATTATTTGAACTTTCAACCCATTCAAAATAACATTCTTTATGAAAAGCATGTTTACATTTAAAAAATATAATGTCGGCTGATTTTGTAACTTTCTCAATACACATAAAACATTCCCCGTCAATCAATTCGCGATTTAATGGTTCATGACATGGACTACAAAATAAACTATTATTTTTTGTTATAGCTCTACATTTTTTATTATATTTATTGTATCCAATGCATCGATTCATGCATTCGTCTATATTTGTTTTTATAATTTCCATTTATTCATATAATATTATAATGGGTATTTTTAAATCAATTAAATTATTAAATAATTATTACCACGATTTTTGAGGATTTTTAAATGTTTATTAAGTATTACTTTTAAGTTACCAAACTACAGCGCGTGACCAAGTTACAGTATTATTTTCTTTATCATACACTAATTTAAAGTAAGAATCTACAATATTATCAGTATGACCGTATATATTAGGTTCATAATTAATTGTTGCAAGATTTCTATATTTAACAAGTTTGTTTTGTTGTTCCAATACAGTATCATACTCTTCTTCATTGTATAATGTAGAAATTGTCCAATGACCTGAACTTGAATATACAGTAACTTCTGTATGTGGTTCTACGGTAGTATTTACCTCTATACTTACTCTCATATTAACCGTCCTGAACGCAGATACTGTAATAGATAGTGTTGTATTATTATAGAATTTGATATAGAGATGATCCATGATTTATTAATTTATTATTAAACATCAATTATTTTTATATAAATTATAAGAATAATTCAAATATTTGATTAAAATCCTATCAATTTTTATATATAAAAATATAAAAACAATATTATAATAAAATAAATTTATTTTTTAAAGAACTGATAAATAATATATAATGGAAAAATATATTAAAATATCCATTTTAGAAGATAATAAAAACAATATAAATAATTTAAAAGCCATAAATAACCTATGTCAAATAAGTAATAAATTAAATATTTTAAGTAATAATTTAACCAATAAAACATATGATGATTTTTATATGGATTTAAATTTTGAAATAGATAATGGTAATGATGTGAATAATAAATTATCTAAAAATCTAATTAAAAAAGCAACATTTTATATAAAAATAAAAGATGAATATAAAAATATTAATTTATCAGAAGAAAGCCTTATAAATTGTATAAATTATAATAGTTGTCCAATATGCATTAATGCAATATTTAATAAAAATGATATTATAAAACTTAATTGTTGTCACGTCTTTTGTACAAAATGCTATGATGCATGGCGTGCTACATGCATCAATAATAATAATGGTGTATCCTGCCCCCTTTGCCGTTCAAAATAGACATTGTTTTTAACTAATATACAGAGAATGTATTGTAGTAACATCCCTAATTAATATGTTTTTATAATTTTCCATTTTACTACAAATATCAAATCTTTCAATCGCTTTACATATTCCAAATACATTTTCACACAAATTATTTAATCGCATAATTGCTTTAACAAAATTACCGTCATAAACAGTTGTATGATTATATACTTCTTGAATAGTTCCTCCTTTTGCCCATATATAAACAGGTTCTATAAAATCCAAGTAAATAGTATAATCACTTCCAATATATATTTTATATTTATCTTCTAAAATCTCCATCTCTTCTCCCATCTTTTTTAATTTTGTTAAAACATTTGTAACTTTTTTATTGACTTTTAAATCAGATATATATATTTCATCACCTTGTCTATCCCTTTCGTTTAAAAATGAAATTAATACAGCGCATATTTCCGGAAACTCTAAATCATCCAATAATCCTTTAAATATCATTTCTGTAAATAATATTTCATTACATTCATTAATTTCTGATGCAACAATACCCTTTTTTGTAATCTGTTTATTTACATAATAATCGTTCTCTTCTAATAGTTGAATAATATTATATATATATGTAATTAATTCATTTTCAAAATACCATATATTATCCTCTAATGCTGAAATCTCCTTTTTAATATTCACTGTTTCTTTATATATTTCATATTTCTTTTCAAAATTAGTAATACTATCCATAATATTCTTTTTTTCAATGTCTTCTGATGATGGTTTTTTATTATTCTTTTTCTTTTTAATTGTAAAAAAAGAATCAATTTCTGGAACACATACTAAATTATGATATTTTGTAAGTTTATCATATTCTCCGTCTCCTTCATTAAAATTCTTTTCAATAATATCATTTAATTTTATAGACAGTTCATTTTTTTCCATTATTACTCCAATGGCTTTTTTCTCATTCTCATTTGAAATAAGAGTATTTTCCAAAAAGTGATTTGCATCAAATTTACCACTATTTAATGTTCTTAATACAAATTGATAAGTCAATTTAAATTTAGAATTTAACATAGGTGATTTTCCAGTCAACATATTTCTAAAAGATTTTTCATCAGGTAAAACCATTGTAGGTAGAATTATTACAGACCCAAACTTATCAAGTCCTCTTCTACCAGCGCGTCCACTCATTTGTAAATATTCATCTGTCCTCAATAAACGCATACCTGTATTTGAATATTTTTCCAAATCACTAAATAAAACAGTCTTTGTCGGCATATTTACGCCAATTGAAAATGTTTCTGTGGCAAAAAGGATTTTTATTAGGCCTTTGCTATATAATATCTCAATAATCTCCTTTAAAACAGGAATTAGACCAGAATGATGATAAACGACGCCTTTTAATACCTGTTTATAAACGTCCTGATATTGTGGCATAACTTCATATATAGATTTATATTCCCTCATATAATAATTAAATGTCTTTTCAATCTCTATTAGTTCATCCGCATTTAATAAATTTTTACGCACCATTTTACAAACCGATTCACATTTTTTACGACTCAACTTAAAAAAAAGTGCAGGTGTATAATTGTTTTCAACCAAAAAATTTACTAAATTATCCATTAATGAACTTATGTTATGAATCTTATTTTTCCTGATTATATCATAATTTTTAAATTTCCCCTTTTCATCTAATATTTCCATCATCTCCCATCGCACTTCATCCTTACCATTATTATCAAATATATATGAATTCCAAAAATAGTGGCGCAATGGAACAACACGGTGTGATGTGGGTATTAAACTAATGGGCTTTTCTTTAATATTCCCAATCCAACCAGCAAAAACCTCTGGTTTATCTATGGACGCGGACAACATTACTAATGTAATTTCACGTGGTAATAAAACAATAGATTCTTCCCATACTTTACCCCTATCAGGGTCATTTATATAATGGACTTCATCAAATATTACTGCGCCAACTTGAGATATGTCAATCATAGTGGTTTCTTCAACTTCGCGTTTATAAAGCATATTTCTTAAAATTTCTGTTGTCATAATAATACATTGTGCATCAGGATTCATTTTAATATCACCTGTCATAATACCTATAACGCCATCCTGATCTTTTCCAAACATTTCTGTAAATTCCGCATATTTTTGATTTGATAGTGACTTTGTAGGTGATGTATAAATTACTTTTTTATTATTTTTTATACAATGTGCTATTGCATATATTGCTAAAACTGTTTTACCAGAGCCGGTATGTGCCGTTATAAGTACATTTTGACCAATATGAATTCTATAAATCCCTTCTAATTGAAATGCATCAAGTTTATATGGGAAATTATATGCTATATCATCTTCTGGTATAATATTGTTACAAATTTTATCTGTAAATATACTAAGATATTTATTGGTTTGATTTGTTGTTTCATTTGTTTGTTCATTTGTTGTTTCATAACTCATTTTTAAATTGTTTGTTTAATACTGATGTTAATACTAAAATAATAACTATATTTAATACGTTATTTAATTTTAAATAGAAATTTTATTAATAATATTTATATTAAATTATTATTAATTCGTGTTATTATATAAATTATTATAAAAATATTTATTATAGCAAATATATTTATAACAATGAATATAAATCTTATAGTTTGTTATGCAAATAATTTAGTCATTGGAAATGATAAAAATGATTATAATGAACTATTTGATGAAGAGTATGATTACATAAATTATTTTTCTAAAATTATTACCGAAAAGTCCTGTTCAAAAAAAAATATTGTAATTATTGGTAATAAAACGTATGAAAATACTCATATTCCATTAAGAAATACTCTAATGGAACTCGTTGAATCAAATGATATTATTTTAATTGTTATAAAAAATATTACTGGTATAGAAAAAATATATGAAAATGGTGTCTATTTTGTGGATTCATTGGGTGGATGTATGGATTTATGTAATGAATTATATAATGATTCAATGAATACTATTGGAAATGTATTTATTGCTGGAGGTGAATCTATATATACCTATTACCTTACATCTTATTATTATAAATTATTAAATAAAGTTTATATAACACGTATCCGGAAAGATATTGAAGGAAATAAACGTTTTTATGGTTTAGAAGGAAAATTTTATTATAAGTCAATTAATAAAAAAGGTGATTATATTGAAAATCGCGTTTTACAGTATGATCATAACTTTCAAAATGGTGAGGAATTATACCTAAATTTTATGAGAGAGTCATTGAAATCTTATCACAAATTCGGTTATAATGGTTTATCACGTTTTTTTGAAATGAATATTGATTTAACAAAATATTTCCCAGTATTTTCAATATTTAAGACAAATATTAGTGATATACTTAAAAAAGCATTTATGTCTATGATGCGTGAGAGTAAAATCAGTAATGCAATAAATGATATTATTCATTGTATAAAAGGTGATAAAAATAATAATGTAATATTAAATTTAGATGATATAAGTCCATTTTATTCAATATATACTTTTAGTTTGGCTGAAAATAATTTATCATGTAATGTAATACATCAAAAAGGAAATATTCTAAATGAAGTTTTTATAAATATTATCTTTACATCATTACTTGTTCATCTATTGTGTCATATGAATGGATATAGAGATGGAAATAAAACAAGGTTAATTCCATCTTTAATAAATTATAAATGTTTAGAAACAACATATAATGATAGTCAAATATATTTTATGGAAACAGTTGCATGGAATACACCAGATGTTTTATCTATTATTAAAATAAAAGACCGTAAACAAGAATGTTTGTCAGATTTTATATTTGAAGATATTGAATTATTAGGTTATGATATTTAGATAAATTATAAAAATTGAATTTTATTGAATAATATTTAATTTTATAATTTATTTATTTTTATAAAAATAGTCAACATGAATAAACCAGTCTTCAAATTTATAGACTCTAATAAAGTATTTTGGGCTTCATTATCAAAAAATCAAAATGCAATTTACATTTTAGAACAAAATTTAGATAAAGTTTATTGGCCATATTTATCAGAAAATCCTAATGCAATTCATATATTGGAACAGAATTTAGATAAAGTTGTTTGGTCAAAGTTATCTAAAAATCCAAATGCTATTCATATTTTAGAGAAAAATCTTGATAAAGTAAATTGGTCAAAATTATCAAAAAATCCCAATGCTATTCATATTTTAGAGAAGAATCTTGATAAAGTCAATTGGACATATTTATCATCAAATCCTAATGCGATTCATCTTTTAGAAAAAAATTCTGATAAAATAAATTGGCATTCCTTATCTAAAAATCCAAATGCTATTCATATATTAGAACAGAATTTGGATGCGGTTGATTTTGATTTTTTATCATCAAACCCTAATGCTATTCATATTTTAGAACAATATTTACACATGATTAATTGGTTACATTTATCAAGAAATCCAAATGCAATTCATCTCTTGGAACAAAATTTTGATAAAATTTGGTGGTATGAATTAGCATCTAATCCAAATGCTGTCCATATTTTAGAAAATAATTTATCTAAAGTATGGTGGAATCAATTATCATTGAATCCGAATGCGACTCATTTATTATTTCATATGGATTATGAGAAAATGAAAGAGAATAATAGGGGATTTTTTGAAGAATTAGTTGAAAAAACATTTCATCCTGAAAGAATATCAAGAATGTCTATTCTTTATGAATTTGATTTTATTGATTATATGGAAAATGTTATATAATCAATATGTTATGAATATGAACGGACTAAAAATTTACATAAATATTTATAACATTACTTAAAGAACCATATGCCGATTGATTTATTTTTTGACTTATTCAATAAAGTATTAAAAATTGAATTTATAAATTATTGATTTATAATTATATTTATTTCAATATAATTATTGAATAATACAAATAATACCAAACAATACCCAATGATTAAACCATTTTTTAAAGAAAAACTTTATTTATTAAATAAAGAATATACAACAACTTTTATAGATTTGAGTGGATTATGTGAAAATAATAATTTAGAAGCAATTTCTTTTATTGAACAATATTTAGATCAAGATACAAATAAAGACTTAGTTTATAGAGATTGGTATACCTTATCATCAAATGAAAGCGCAATTTATCTTTTAGAAAAACATTTAGATAAAGTTAATTGGAATGCCTTATCACACAATCGTAAAGCAATCCGTATATTAGAGAAGAATTTAGATAGAGTTGATTGGAGTGCCATATCACGTAATCCTGAAGCAATTGGTATATTAGAAAAAAATTTGGACAAAGTTGATTTTGTTGAATTATCATGTAATCCAAATGCTATTCATATTTTAGAGCAAAACTTAGATAAAGTTTGTTGGATAAATTTGTCTTTAAATCCCAATGCGATACGCATATTAGAGAAGAATTTAGACAAAGTTGATTGGATATGTTTATCATCAAATCTTAATGCAACCCATATTATAGAACAAAATTTAGATAAAGTTGATTGGGATAGATTATCTGGAAATCCAAATAAAATACATATTTTAGAACAGAATTTAGATAAAATAAACTGGAAATGGTTATCTGGAAATCCAAATGTTATTCATATTATAGAAAAAAATTTAGATAAAATTAATTGGGAATGGTTATCTGCAAATTCAAATGCTATTCATATTTTAGAACAGCATTTAGATAAAGTTAATTGGAATACTCTAGTATCTGAGAATTTAAATCCTAATATAATTTACCTAATTGAAAATAATTTAAATATTTTTCGTGAGTGGTCTTTGTTATCACTCAAAGAATACGCAATTTATCTTTTAGAACAAAATTTAGATAAAGTTGATTGGACTTTTTTATCATACAATAGTGCAGCAGTTCATATTTTAGAAAAGAATTTGGATAAAGTCTGTCCCGAAGGTTTATCAAGAAATCCAAATGCAACACATTTATTATTTTCATTAGATTACGAAAAAATGAAAGACAATAATAAATCTTTTTGCAAAGAATTAGTTGAAAAAGTGTTTAATCCGCAAAGAATATTACAATTATCCGCTTTATATGAATTTGATTTTATTAATTATATGGAAGATGTTATATAATAAATATGTTATGAATATTAATTAATTAAAAATTGATTTTTATAAAGTATTAATAGTATTTATAATCTATTTAGACAATTTTAATTACATGTAACAAAAATGTGTAAGCCTATTTTCAAAGAGAGGATATATGAAAAATCTGAACTTGTAGATGTAAGTTTTACAATACCGGTTCTTGATTATTCACCATATATTAATTTATCTAATATAGATATAGATCCAGGATATTTGAAAGAAGTTAAACCTTCTTTAGTAGAATTTGGAGAATTATGTAAGAATGATAATTTTGAAGCAATTATTTTTATAGAACAGAATTTAGATTCAGAAGAACTTAATTGGACATATTTATCAAGAAATCCAAATGCTACTCATATTTTAGAAAAATATTTACATAAAGTTAATTGGTATATCTTATCACATAATCGTAAAGCTATTCGTATATTAGAAAAAAATTTAGACAAAGTGCATTGGCGCGGACTGTCAGCTAATACTGAAGCAATTCATATTTTAGAACAAAATTTAAATAAAATTGATTGGTGTATATTATCTGGTAATGAAAACGCAATTCATCTTTTGGAAAAACATTTAGAAGAGCATCCTGATGAAACAGACGAACTTGATTGGATTCTTTTATCCAGAAACAAAAATGCAATTCCCATTTTAGAAAAAAATTTACATCGAGTATATTGGAGTGAATTATCAGGTAATGAAAATGCAGTTCATATTTTGGAAAAAAATTTACATAGAGTAGATTGGATTCCATTATCAGCAAATCCCGGAGCACTTCATATTATAGAACAGAATTTAGACAAAGTTTGTTGGGCGAATTTAGCATTTAATAAAAATGCGTTTCATATTTTTGAACAAATCTATTTAAATAAAGTAGATTTTAGTTCACCTGTCTGGAGAAATATTAATCCTTCTATGATTAACGATATTCAAGAAAGATTAAATGATTTTATCGACTGGGAAAGATTATTACTCAAAGAACATGCAGTTCATTTCATAGAAGAACATGCATACATGCTTGATTGGGATATTTTATCATATAATCATGCGGCAGTTCATCTTTTAGAGAAAAATCTGGATAAAGTCTGTCCAAATGCACTATCAGGAAATTCCAATGCAACTCATTTATTATTTTCCTTAGATTATGAAAAAATGAAAGAGAATAATAGAGATTTTTTTGAAGAATTAGTTGAAAATGTGTTTAATCCACAAAGAATAGAGCGATTATCATCTTTATATAAATTTGAATTTAGTGATTATATGGAAAATGTTATATAATCAATATTTGAAAAAATTGAAATTTATAAAATATTATATTTATATCTATATATATCTTTTATTATAAAGAATTATTTAATTTTACTTGTAAATATCTACAAATAAAATGAAAAAACCCATTTTTAAAGAAAGATTATATTCATTTAATAAAAGGAACATAACTACTTTAATTGACTTGAATAGCTTATGTAAAAATAATAATTTCGAAGCAATCACTTTTATAGAACAATATTTAGATAAAAACAATGAACTTAGTGAACGTGATTGGTATACTTTATCATTAAATGAAAATGCAATTCATATTTTAGAAAAACATTTAGACAAAGTTAAATGGAGTGCCTTATCACGTAATCGTAAAGCCATTCGTATATTAGAAAAAAATTTAGATAAAGTTGATTGGGAAGAACTGTCACGTAATACAGAAGCCATTCATATTTTAGAACAGAATTTAGATAAGGTGAATTGGTATTTTTTATCTGAAAACCCAAATGCGGTTCGTATATTGGAACAGAATTTAGATAAGGTAAAATGGCCAAATATATTTAGGAATCCTAATATATTTGGAATTCCTAATAAAATTCATATTATAGTAGAACGTTTACATTATATTGATTGGATGTGTTTATCAAGAAACCCTAATGCAATTCGTATTTTAGAACAAAATTTAGATAAGGTCAAATGGTATGAATTATCAAGAAATCTGAATGCAATTCATATTTTAGAACAAAATTTACATAAAGTACAATGGGATCCATTATCTGAAAATCCAAATGCTATTCATATTTTAGAACAACATTTAGACAAAGTTAATTGGATATTATTATCATTAAATGAAAATGCAATTCATATTTTAGAGCAAAATCTGGATAAAGCGAGTTGGAAATCATTATCAAAAAATACGAATGCTATTTATATTTTAGAAAAACATCTGGATAAAGTATGTCCAACGGGCTTATCAAAAAATTCCAATGCAACTCATTTATTATTTTCTTTAGACTATGAGAAGATGAAAGAGAATAATAAAGATTTTTGTGAAGAATTAGTTGAAAAAGTTTTTCATCCACAAAGAATCATGGGATTATCCACTTTATATGAATTTGAATTTAGTGATTATATGGAAAATATCATATAATAAATATGGATGTTTAACATACATTTTATAATACTACTTAAAGAATCATACATTAAAGTGCACTATTTTAAATATTATGCAAGTAAAGGGTTAAAAAAAAATTGATTTTTATAAAATATTATATCTCTATAATTTATTATAAACAAAAATTATTTAGTTTTACTAAATATTTATCAATAAAATGAAAAGACCAATTTTTAAAGAAAAACTTTATTTATTAAATGAAGGATATACAACAAATTTAATAGAAACTTTAATAGATTTGAGAGGATTATGCGCTAATACTAACTTAAATGCTATTGCTTTTATAGAAGAATATTTATATAAAGGTAATAAACTAAATGAAGATAATTGGCGCATCTTATCAGAAAATAAAAATGCAATTCATATTTTAGAACAAAATTTAGATAAAGTCGACTGGTTTTGGTTATCTGGAAATAAAAATGCAATTCATCTTTTAGAAAAACATTTAGATAAAGTTAATTGGAGTGAATTATCAGGTAATGAAAATGCAATTCATATTTTAGAAAATAATTTAGATAAGGTTGATTGGACATATTTGTCTTTAAATCCTAATGCAATTCATCTTTTAGAACAGAATTTAGATAAGGTGGACTGGTATGAATTATCAAGAAATCTGAATGCAATTCATCTTTTAGAACAAAATTTAGATAAAGTGGATTGGTTTAACTTATCACAAAATCCCAATGCAATTCATATTTTAGAAGCGAATCTTGATAAAATTGTTTGGGAATGGTTATGTTTAAATCCAAATGCTATTCATCTTATAGAACAGAATTTGGATAAAGTTGATTGGGATAATTTATCAATAAATCCGAATGCTATTCATATTTTAGAAAAGAATTTAGATAAAATTGATTGGTTTAACTTATCACAAAATCCAAGTCCGAATGCAATTCGTATTTTAGAAGCGAATCTTGATAAAGTTGATTGGG
>Ga0214921_10004715_pt1 | contig 19832 bp, 14 predicted proteins | sample LL1505_MetaG_FD_177992 | JGI IMG/M metagenome (GOLD analysis project Ga0214921, IMG submission 177992) | Freshwater microbial communities from Lake Lanier, Atlanta, Georgia, United States - LL-1505 | ecosystem: Environmental > Aquatic > Freshwater > Lake | place: USA: Georgia | collected...
TCAAGGCCCAGGAGTTATGGCTAGGGGCCTACGGCTCCGCCACCGGCGATCTGGCCATCCATGAGCTGGCCAGCGGCGGCATCTGGGTGGGGGGAGGCACCGCCCACAAACAATTGCAGGGGCTGCAGTCCCAGTCATTTCTTGCACCCATGCGCCACAAGGGTCGCTTCGAATCCTTTGTGGCTGGCCTGCCAGTGCGGGCCCTGATAGACGACGATGCCGGCCTGTTTAGCGCTGCCTGCCGGGCACGGATGCTGGCAGAGTGCCGTTAACAACAGAGAAGCAGCCATGGAGGCCCACTGGAACGGCGCGGTGATTGCCCGATCCGATGCCATTGAAATGGTGGAAGGCAACGCCTACTTCCCCGCTGATTCATTGCTGATGGAGCATTTCCAGCCCTCTAGCCACCGCACTGTGTGCAGCTGGAAGGGGGAAGCCCATTACTTCAACGTGGTGGTAAATGGCGAGGTAAATGCCAATGCCGCTTGGTTCTATCCAGAACCCAAACAGGCGGCAAAACAAATACAAGGTCGGGTGGCCTTCTGGAAAGGAGTGCAGCTGCAGTGATGGTTCAACCCACCGTGGGCCAAGCGGTGTTGGTGGATGTACCCGCCACCACCGCCAATCTCGGGCCAGGTTTTGATTGCCTTGGGGCCGCCCTGGACCTCAGCAACAGGTTTCGGCTGAAGGTGCTGGAAGGCGGCGGCGAACGCTTTGAGCTGATCATCGAAAGTAGTGAGGGTTCCCACCTGCGCGGCGGCCCGGAAAACTTGGTGTATCGCGCCGCCCAAAGGGTATGGCGTGAGATTGGTGCCTCGCCCATGGCCCTGGAGGCCCGGGTTCACCTGGCGGTGCCCCCAGCCCGGGGATTGGGCAGCAGTGCCACGGCAATTGTGGCCGGCCTGATCGGCGCCAATGCCCTGGCCGGAGAGCCCCTGGGCAAAGAGAAATTGCTGGAACTGGCCATCGACATCGAAGGCCACCCCGACAATGTGGTGCCCTCGCTGCTGGGGGGCCTCTGCCTTACCGCCAGGGCCGCCTCCCACCGCTGGCGGGTGGTGCGGTGCGAATGGAATCCGGCGGTGCAGGCGGTGGTGGCGATCCCCACCATTCGGCTCTCCACCGCCGATGCCCGCCGGGCCATGCCAAAACAGATTGTGGTGGCCGATGCGGTGGCAAACCTGGGCTCTTTAACGCTGCTGCTCCAGGGGCTACGCAGTGGCAACGGCGACCTGATTGCCGATGGCATGCACGACCGTCTGCATGAGCCCTACCGCTGGCCCTTGATCCAAGGGGGCACGGAGGTGCGCAAGGCCGCCCTCCAGGCAGGCGCCTGGGGCTGCGTGATCAGCGGCGCCGGACCCAGCCTTTTGGCCCTTTGCCCGCGGGAGAAGGCGGCCGCCGTTGCCTCCGCCATGGTACAAACCTGGGAAAGCAAAGGGGTGGGCGCCAAGGCTGAACCGCTGCAACTGCAGCTGGGGGGCAGCCGCTGGGAAACGCTCAGTTAAATCCCTGGGCAATCGATATGGCATTTTGCATTTCTTGGTAAAAATGCATTAGAATATTTTTAAATTAATCCACATCGTTGCGACTTTTAAAGTCATTTCGTTCAAAGGGCAATACCCCTAGGGACTGCCGTTTTGCCGCCATGGCCCTTGGGGCTGGAAACTTTGCCCTTGCCTGGAGCCTATGCCTGTTTCCCCTGGCCAGCGAAGCTGCTGAGCCCCCCAAACCAGTGCCCACGGGAGATGAAAAAGGCTTCTATGCAACCTTTGGCATTGGCGCCAGCCAACCGGAGAGCGCCAATGGAAGTATCTATAGAAATAGAATTTTAAATGGTCAATTATATAATTCCAATACCAGTCTAACCCTATGGCCAGATCCGGGAATAACTGCCGAAACAGGCGTTGGCTATGACTTTGGCCCCATACGAACAGAACTCACCTATCTATATAATGATTTTGCCATAAACAATACAGTCGTTAGCTACCAACTGCAAAATTTCTCAGGCAACAGCATGACAATAAATAAATCAACTAAATTTAACGCCAACGTAAACTCCAATAGCTTAATATTTAGCACCTACCTAGACATTAAAACTGGCAGTCGTTTTGTACCCTACATTGGCGGCGGAATCGGCTCAACCAGCTTCCAGGTGAGCGGATTTCCCAGGAAGCATGAGAGCCTTGAAGTTCTGGGTTACCAAGCCAAAATCGGCTTGAGCTATCTGGCCAGCTGCACCACGGATTTATTCGTAGAAGGAACTTACAAAGGGGCCTCACCGTCACAATCGAATCTTGTTGATTCCAGCTCCATCAACAACTGGGGAGCAAGGCTTGGCGCCAGGCTGCGCTTCGCCAATCGCTGCGGATCGCGACCTATTTCAACCCCCACTGCCATCACCAAATCGCCCGCCATTGATCCAATCACTGAGTAGTTCTACCCAGGAGCAGTGGTCTAGCTGATAGGTTGGATTCCTTGCAGTGGCAGGTGTGCTCCCATGGATCCCAGCCTGAGCAGCTCCTTTCCTTGGCTGAGCCTGATCGTGCTACTGCCCCTGGCAGGGGCCCTGGGCCTGGTGCTCCTACCCAGCGACTGGCAACGCTCCTACCGCTGGGTGGCCTTTGGGGTGTTGTTTACCGATTTGGCCCTGATGGTTTGGGCCTTCGCCCGCCATTTCGATAGCCAGCTAGGCGAACTGCAATTGGTAGAAAGGGTCGACTGGGTGCCAGCCATGGGCCTCCAGTGGTCCTTGGCCGCCGATGGCATCTCAGCCCCCTTAGTGCTGTTGAGCGGTTTGGTGACCCTGCTGACGGTGGCAGCCAGCTGGAAAATCGAACTAAAACCAAGGCTTTACTTCGCCCTACTCCTAGCCCAGGCCTCAGCCCAAGGGGTGGTGTTCCTCTCCCAAGACTTCCTGCTCTTCTTCCTGGCCTGGGAACTGGAGCTGGTCCCCGTTTATCTGTTAATTGCCATCTGGGGCGGCCAACGCCGCCAGTACGCAGCCACCAAGTTCATTCTTTATACCGCCACCGCCTCGCTCCTGATCCTGATCAGCGGCTTGGCCCTGGCCTTTAGCGGCGATGGGTACACCCTCAACCTGCAAGAACTGAGTCAACGCAGCTACAGCGGCAGCTTTGGCCTTCTTTGCTATCTGGGCTTCCTAATTGGCTTCGGCGTGAAATTGCCGATGTTTCCTTTACACACCTGGCTCCCCGATGCCCATGGGGAGGCCAATGCACCGGTATCGATGTTGCTGGCGGGGGTGCTATTAAAAATGGGGGGCTATGCCCTGTTGCGATTTAACGTACAGATGCTGCCTGATGCCCACCTGCAGCTGGCACCGGCCCTAATGGTGTTGGGGATAGTGAATGTGGTTTATGGGGCCCTAAATGCCTTTGGGCAAGACAATGTGAAACGCCGAATTGCCTGCAGTTCCGTAAGCCACATGGGTTTTGTTTTACTCGGCATTGCCGCAGTCAATGACCTAGGCCTAAGTGGTGCGATGTTGCAAATGATCAGCCATGGACTCATCGCAGCCGGGCTCTTCTTCGTTACCGGTGTGTTCTACGAACGCACCAAAACCCTCTCAATCCCAAACATGGGTGGATTGGCAAAGGTTTTGCCAATCACCTTCGCCCTATTTGTGACCACCTGCTTGGCCTCCCTGGCCTTGCCGGGCATGAGTGGCTTCGTAAGCGAAATCACTGTGTTTCTGGGAATCACCAGCAACGACAATTTCACCATTGGCTTCCGGGTAGTGACCGTGGTGCTAGCGGCCATAGGCCTGGTGCTCACCCCGATGTACTTGTTGTCGATGTGCCGCCGGGTTTTCTTCGGCCCCCGCATCCCGGCCCTGGCAGTGGTGGGGGACATGACCCCCCGGGAGCTAACCATCGCCCTGGTGCTGATCGTGCCCACCTTGATGATCGGCTTTTGGCCCCGCCTTGCCACTGGCATCTACGACGCCACCACCGATTCCATAGCCGCGAGCCTCAACAGCAGCCTGCTGGCGGTCCTAGAAAAGTTGCCTGCCCTCGGCTGATCGCCCCATGACCCTTGCCCCCTCCCCAGCCGCCGCCCTGCTGCGGGGGGAAGGCCTGCCTGATTTTGCAGCGATCGATGCCGCAGCCGTGCGGGAAGGGATTCCCAGCCTGCTGCAGGAACTGCACAGCCGCCTTGATCAACTCGAATCCCAGCTAAGCCTCAGCCCTGCCAGCTCCGCTGCCAGCCCTGGGGATTCCCCCAGTTGGGACACCCTGATGGAGCCCTTGCAAAGCCTTGGGGAACGGCTGCGCTGGAGCTGGGGGGTGGTTAACCACCTGTTGGGCGTTTGCAATAACCCCGAGCTACGCGAGGCCCACCAACAGCAACAGGCGGCGGTGGTGGCCTTCAGCAGTCGTCTGGCCCAATCCCAGAATATTTATCGAGCTCTTGAAGCCCTCAATAACCAGGCGGAGGGACTGGATAACTGCCAGCGGCGCATCCTCGGGGCGGAACTGCTGGGCATGCGCTTGCGGGGGGTGGGCCTCCAGGGGGATGAGAAGGAACAGTTCAACCAACTCACCCAGGAGTTAGCCGAGGCCTGCACCGCCTACAGCAACCATGTGCTCGATGCCACCGCCGCCTGGGGGCTGTTGCTCACCAGCCCAGAGCAACTGGCTGGCTGCCCCGAGAGCCTGCGCCAATTGCTTGCCACCGCCGCCCGGGAGGCTGGTCACCCCGAGGCCAATGCCGAGGCGGGTCCATGGCAACTGGGGCTCGACTATCCCCGCTATGGCCCCTTCCTGCAGTTCAGCGAACGGCGGGAACTGCGGGAACAACTTTTCCGCGCCGCCATCGGCCGGGCCGCCCAGGCGCCCCACAACAACCAGCCCTTGGTGGAGCAAATCCTTGGCTTACGCCAACGGAAAGCGGCCCTGCTCGGCTATGGCAACTGGGCCGAGGTGAGCCTGGCCCCGAAGATGGCCCCCTCCGTGGCCAGCGTTGAAGCCCTGCTCGAGCAGCTGCGGGCCCCCAGCCTCAAAGCCGGCCGCACAGAATTACAAGATCTCCAAGAGCTGGCCCACCGCCGGGGCGCCCCGGAAGCAAGCCAGTTGCGCCCCTGGGATATCAGCTACTGGGCAGAACAGTTGCGCCAGGAACGGTTTGCCCTAGACAGCGAAGCCTTGCGCCCCTGGTTCCCCCTGCCCCAGGTGTTGGAGGGCCTGTTTGGCCTATGCCAACGCTTATTTGACATACGCATCGAGGCCGCCGATGGGCAGGCACCGATCTGGCATCCAGATGTGCGCTACTTCCTGGTGCGCGAGGCCAGGGGCGGCGAGCAGCTAGCCAGTTTTTACCTAGATCCCTACAGCCGTCCGGGCAGCAAACGCGGCGGGGCCTGGATGGATGAATGCCTAGGTCGATTGCCCCAAGCCGATGGCCAAACGGTGCTGCCGGTGGCCTATTTGGTTTGTAACCAAAGCCCGCCGGTGGGGGATACCCCCAGCCTGATGACTTTCAACGAAGTGGAAACCCTGTTTCACGAGTTTGGCCATGGGCTCCAACACATGCTCACCCGCGTTGAGCAACCGGAGGCCGCCGGCATCAATGGGGTGGAATGGGATGCGGTGGAACTACCCAGCCAGTTCATGGAGAACTGGTGCTTTGATCCCCCCACCCTCAACGGCCTAGCCCGCCACTGGCAAAGCGGCGAACCCCTCCCAGCGGAGGAACTGCAAAAGCTGCTGCAGGCCCGCACCTTCATGGCGGGCAGCGGCACCCTGCGCCAGGTGCACCTGGCGCTCACCGACCTGCGCCTCCATGCCCAATGGCAGCCAGGCAGCGGCCAGAGCCCCGAACAACTGCGGCGCCAGGTGGCAGAAACCACCACCCTGTTGCCGCTGCTGGAGGAAGACTCATTGCTCTGCAGCTTCAGCCACATCTTTGCCGGTGGCTACGCCGCCGGCTACTACAGCTACAAATGGGCAGAGGTATTAAGTGCTGATGCCTTTGCTGCCTTTGAGGACGCGGGACTCAACGATGAAGCCGCCGTGCGCCGCACCGGCCAACGCTTCCGTGAAACGGTGCTGAGCCTCGGGGGCAGCGTTCCCCCCGAGCAGGTGTTCGAGGCCTTCCGCGGTCGCCCCCCCTCCCCGGATGCGTTGTTGCGCCATTCGGGGCTGATCAGCGTTTGAGGCTTTTAGAGGGGTAGGTCGCGGTGCTGGAAGGAGAGGCTGCCCCTGGCATAGGGAGCCACCACATGGCCGGCACCGCGCAGTCGATAGCGATAGGTCACCAAACCCTCGAGGCCCACCGGCCCCCGGGGGGGCAGCGTTTGGGTGCTGATGCCCACTTCAGCCCCAAAGCCATAGCGGAAACCATCGGCAAAACGAGTGGAACAGTTGTGATAAACCCCGGCACTATCGACCCGGGCTAGGAAGGTTTCGGCCGTGGCGGCGTTTGTGGTGCAGATCAGTTCCGTATGGCGGGAGCCATAGCGACCAATGTGGGCCATTGCTTCTTCAAGATCCTCCACCACCCGCACGGCAAGGATCATGTCGAGGTATTCAGTGGCCCAGTCCTCCTCGGTCGCCTCGCCCCGGATGCCATAACTGCGGGACTCTTCGTCGCCGCGCAGTTCCACCCCGGCGGCCTCCAGGGCGGCAATCGCCATTGGTAAAAAGCTCGGGGCCGCCACACGGTTCACCAGGAGGGTTTCCAGGGCATTGCAGGCGGCCGGATATTGGGTCTTGCTGTCGAGCACTATCGCCAGCGCCTGCTCCCCATCTACGGCGTGATCCACGTAGGCATGGCAGATGCCATCGGCGTGGCCCAGCACCGGAATGCGGGTGTTGTCTTGGATGAATTGCACCAGGGCATTGGAACCCCTGGGAATAATCAAATCCACAAGACCATCCAGCTTGAGCAGGGCAAGGCTTTCCTCCCGGCTGGTGATCAAGGCCAACACCTCTGGATGCACCGCCGAGCGGGCCAGTCCCATTTGCAGGGCCTGGAGGATTGCCGTGCAACTGCGGTTTGCCTCGCGACCCCCCTTCAGGATGGCGCCGTTACCAGAACGGATCGCCAGGGCAGCGATCTGTACTACCGCATCCGGTCTGGCTTCAAAGATCACCCCCAACACCCCCAGGGGCACGGTGATCCGCTCCAGCACAAGGCCATCGTCGAGGGCGCGGTGGAGCTGCCGCAGGCCCAGGGGATCGGCCAGGGCCGCCACCTGGCGCACCCCTTCAATGGCGCCGCTCAACTTGTGGTCATTGAGCTTGAGCCTGGCCACCAGGGCGGGGGCCAGCTCCTCTGCCGCCGCTGCCTCCATATCTGCCTGGTTTGCCGCGAGGATTTCGCTGCGCTGTTCCTCCAGGGCATCGGCCATGGCCAGCAGGGCCTGGCGGCGCTGTTCATCACTGCATTGAGCCAACTCCAAAGCCTGGCGGCGCAGGCCTACGGCCATGGCCAGCAGGGCGGGAGTGGGGTCAGGAACGGCAATGAACACTGCAGGTAATCAACATCGGCTAATCATCCTTGGGCGCCGCCGGCAGAGGGGCCGCTGCCGGCAAAGCGATCGAGGGCAAGGCGGGCCGCCCCCACCCGCCCGGCGCCGTTGCCCAGGGCCGCTTGACTAATTACCAAACCTTCCCGGCTTGGAAACAACACCCGCCGTTCCACCTCCGCCTCCAGGGCGGCAGAAAAGTATGGGAAGGCAGCACTGAGGCCACCGCCCAAGAGCACCCGCTCCGGCGTGAAGGCATAAACCAAGGAACTGATGCCACATCCCAACAGGCGGCCATAGGTAGCCCAGGCGGCCAGGGCTTCGGGGTCTGCCGCCGCCGCCCGGGCGGAAAGCTCAGCGGGATCAAAGCCGCTGGCCCGGGCCACCGCCCCAATGCTGCAGAAACTCTCCAGGGAGCCGTTATTGCCGCTATTGCACGGGGGGCCATCGGGATCAAGACCAATTAGCCCCGGTTCCGCCGCCGCCCCCAACCGCCCAGTAAACAAATTTCCACCGAGGATCACGCCCCCACCCACGCCGGTGCCCAGGGTGAGAAGTACTACGTCGTGGAGCCCCTGGGCCGCCCCCTGCCATTGCTCCCCGAGCACGGCACAGTTGCCGTCGTTGCCCAGGGTTACCCGCCGGCCCAACCGCGACTCCAGCCAATCGGCCAGGGGCACGTTGTCCCATCCGGGCAAATTGATCGCAATCCTGGCGACCCTGCCGGCGCGATCCGTGGGCCCGGGCAAGCCAACGCCCACCCAGGGGGCCAGCCGCTGGGGATCCAGTTGCTCAATCGCCTGAACAATCGCCGTGGCTACCGCGCCGGGGGCCGCCGGCCTGGGGGTGGCCAGGGAATACTCCGCCAGGCATTCCCCGGTAGCCCTAAAACGGGCCAGTTTGAGGCCGGTGCCCCCCACATCCACACCGATCACCTGGGCAACTAGGGGATCAGGCACCAGGGAAACCGCCAAGGGCAGGGCCATTAAAAGCGGAAGAACAACTGCACCTGTCCCTGCCAGCGCCCTTCCTGGTCGAGGGACCCCTGCAGGCCCAACAGGTCATTGGCTTGGTAACGCAGGGTGGCCTCCGGCGGGATATCACTGCGATTTGGTGCCGCCAGCACCGAAAAATTAAGACGATCAGTGAGGTCTAACCCCACCTCCGAACCCAACACCAACTGGGAGGGCACCCGTTGGTTAGTGGAGTTGCCTTTGCTGCCACTCAGCACGTAGGGGTCGAGATAGGTGGGATAAAGGGCCACGTTTAGCCGTTGGCCCAGGAGCTCAGAAAGGCCCCCCACCACCGGGGTGAGCAGGCTCTGGCCCAGCACCGTGACCAGGGCAGTGCCAGCGTCGCCCCCGGACAGGCCAGAAAGGGTGTTGCCACCCAGCAGGGCCACCAAGCGCTCCCGGGGTAAAGGCGGGGTACTGCGGATTTCCAGGTTGTCGCCAATGCGATCGGCCGGGCCCGCCACCCGCACCACCACCTTCACCAAATTGAGGCGATCGAGGTTTGAAAAACTGCCTTGTAACTGATCGGCGGAGAGCACCCCACCACTGTCTATGGGCCGCACCTGGCCAGACACCCGGGTGGTGAGTGCTAGATCGAGGTAAGGGATCAAGCCCAAGGATGGGGTAAAAACAGCCACGTTTGGACTGTCTGTGTCGAGGCGAAGGCTGCTGGTGAAGATATTGATCCGCCCCTGCAATAGCCGCACCACGCCGGAAAGGCTGATATCAGGCCCCATGGGGCCATTGAGGGTGAGCAGCCCGCCGGTGCTGAAATCCGCCACCGGCGGGGCCCCCAGGCGCAGGTCTGGGCCGAGGGTGAGGCGCAGGTCTCGGAATTGCAGGAAGGCAAGGTTGGGGATCGCCTGGCGCAGGGCGGCGCCGGAGCTCGATTCCACCGAGGGACCCAGCAACACCAGGGGTTGATTGAAACCCCAACGGCTTTCCGGCAGGCGCACCGCCAAGGGAATCGACTTGCCGGCTCCGCCCACCAACTGGGAGGCCCCCAGCAGCACCCTGCCGCGGCTGAGGCTCAGTTCTCCCCCCACCAGCGGCCGTTCAAGGCTGCCGCTTACCAGCAATTCGCCGTCGGCCTGGAGCCGCAGGTTGGCCCGCTGGAACGGCACAGCCTTGAGCAGAAACTTGAGGCTGTCGGTCTCCGTTGAATTTTGTAGCGGCAGGCTGCCCTTGCCCTCCAGTAGGCCTGCGGCCCCCACAGAGGCGCTGAATTGCTCCAATTGCAACCGGCGGAAATCAAAAAATGCAGCGGCCTGCAGATCTCGCACCGCTTGGCCAGCAAGCTTTAACTGGCCATCCCGCACCCGCAGGAAGCCATTGGCAATTGGTTGCCGCAGGCTGCCGCGCACCAGCAATTGCAGGTCAGCGCTGCCCTGTTGCCACTCCAGTTCACCGCCGGCCAGGGCGCTGAGAAAGATCAGGCCGTCATTGCGGCTTGATAGCCGCAACTCGAGGCCAGGGGCCAGGGGGTTAAGCGGTAATGAACCAGCCAGGTCGATGCTGCTGCTCGATTGGCCGCCGCGCAGGGCTAGGTCAAGCCGCAGCTTGCCCCCCTCCAGGGCCAGGGAGCCCTTTTCAAGGCTCAGGGCCTTATCGCGCAATTCCCCCCCCGTAAGGGCCAACTGCAGAGACAGTTGGGGGCTGCCCTGGCCCAGCTGCCAGCGGCCTGTGGCCCCGAGGCTGCCCCGCAGGCTGGCGGGCACCGGAGTTAGCAGGGCGATCAGCCCCAGGGGCAAACCAGCAAAGCTGAAACTGCCCTCCCCCTGGCCCAGGGGCCCCTGGAGCTGGGCGGTGAACGGTGCCAACTGCAGCACCTGGTCGCGGTCTTGGCCCTCAAACCACAGGTGGCCCCTGGTGGCGCCATTGAGCTGCAGGCTGCGGGGGTTGGCACCCCGCAACTCCAAGTCAGCGTCCAGCCTTCCCTGCAGCTGGCCTAGGGGCAGTCGCCGCTGCTCAGCACTGGCCTGGCGCAGGGCCTGCCGCTGATCAGCCTCCTGCAGGGCCTGGAGTTGGCCATCAAGGCTGCCACCAAAGGTGTCAATCACCAGCTCGCCCAGGTCTTGGGCATTGCCGCTGGCCCCAGGGCCGGGGGGTTGGCGCAGGGCCTGGAGCAAGCGCAAAAACGGCGCCGGTTCTAGGCCGCGACCCTTGGCCTGCAGATCCAGCTGACCGCCCCAGGCCCCGCGGCCGCTGAAATTAAATTGTCCCCGGGCCAAGGGCTGCAGGCTGCCGGCCAAATCAAAGCCAGGGGGGCGCAGCTGGCCCCTAAGTTCCAGCCGCCGGCCGCGGATCCAAGCCAGGGCAGGTTGATTTAGCTCAAGGGCACCCTTGAGGCCAAAGGGAGCCAAGGCCAGCTGGCCCTGGCCGCTCAATTCACCATCTACGGGCAGCGCCGGCCGACCGGCTAACTGCAAATGCAATGGGTTTAGGGGCAACTGCCGCCCATGCCAGCGGTAGCCCCCCCCGCGGGGCCGCAATTGCAGGCTGCCTAGGCCCCGCTCCAAATCCAGGGCCATGAGCCTCTGGCCGGTCCATTGGGCCCGTAACTGGGCGCCGGGGGCCTGGAGAGTTAGCAACCCTGGTTGCCAGCGGCCGCTCCAGCGCTCCCGCCACTGCAGGGGGCCGATGCCTGGTTGGTCTAGATCCAGGTCTGCCACCAGGAGCGGTTTGGCCAGGGGCCCCGAAAGCCGGGCAACACCGCTTAACCAGCCATGGAGCTGGGCCCTGGGGTTGAGTAAGGCCAGCGGCATGTGTTGCCACTGGGCCTGGAGCAGCAGCGGTGCCGTCCGCCAGGGTTTGCCCCGCAGCGGTTGCCACCAGCCCTGGAAGCTAAGGGGATAGCTGGCCTGGGGACTGGTCTGGCCCCTGGCCAGCAGGCGCCCCCCATCCCAATGGAAATCGCCCACCAGGGGACCCAGCAGCCTTTGGCCCTGGCGGCTCCAGCCCTGGGGCAACTGATAATCCCCCCGCAAACTTTCTAGGGCGATGCCCCCCCGCCAACGGCCTCGGGCCCTGGCGGCCAGCCTGAGCTCCCCCCCTGGGGTGGGCTGCACCAACCTGGGGAGCTGCAGCTGCCAGTGGTGGCTGTCTAGTTGCAGCTGGCCCCGCAGCAATGGTTGCCCCTGCCGCTGGGGCAACCACGGGCTGGGGTCAAGGCTTAATTCCTGGCTGCGGAGCCGCAACTGGGGGCGCAGCTGGCCTGAGGCCCGCAGGCGGGAACGGCCCGAACGCAACTCCAACTGGCTGAGCTGCCAGCCCTGACGATTGCGATGCAGCAGGGCATGGGCCTGCACCGCTGGCCATGGCAGACGAGCCTGGAGCTGGCCCCGCAGTTGGAGGGCCAGGGGCCGCTGGGGTAAGAAGCTCAGCCGGCCGCTGAGCTGGCCCCGCCATTGGCGCCATTGCCAAGGGGCCCTGGCGAGGTCCAGGTGATCGCCGCGGCAAGCCAGGGGCACCAGGGGACTCAGCAGCGGTGCCCCCCAGCCCCTACGCCCCAGGCTCAAATTCTCCAGCCGCAGCGGCCCAAGGCAATGCAAACGGCCCGGGTGGCGATCCAAACGCAGGGAGCCGGAAACCACCCCCCCCAAGGAATCCAAGGGGAGGCCCGGCCAAAGCGGAGCTAAAACTTCAAGGGGCAGCCGCCGCAAACCCAGCTGCAGCTGCTGTTGTCCCCTGGGGCCCCAGCGGTGGCGGAGATGGAGGCGCAATTCCCCTGCCGGCTTGCCCTGGGGCTGCAAGAGGCCGCTGAGCTGTAGCCGCCGGTGGCCAAGGTCTAGGTCAAGCTCCCCCTGGCGCCAGCGCCAACTGCCGCCGGGCCTGATCCGCAGTAGGCCTGGCTCCAACAGCCTCAGCTTCAGCTGAAGGTTGGGGGCCTTCCCCTTGCCCTTGGGAAACACCCAATACTGCCCCTGGCGATTGCGGCGCAGCTCCAGCTCTAGGCCGCGCAGGCCAATCACCACCACCGGCCGCCGTTGCCAGAGGCTGGCGCCGAGGTCGAGCTGTAACAGCACCTGGCGCACCCGCAGGCTGCTGCCATCGGCCGTTCCAACCAGCACCTGGCTGGGGCCAAACACCAGCCCCTGGGGGCTGAGTTTCTGCAGCGGTCCCAGCTGCACAGGGTGGGCGATCCCCCGTTGGACAAGGGTTTGCAATTGCTGGCGCCCGGGCGAGCCACACCCCCCCAAGGCCCCTAGGGCCACCGCCGAAACGGCCACAAGCGAAAGGCGCTGGATCGATACCCCCATCGCCCGCGACGGCGCTCGTCCAGAGTCGGCGCAATATAGGTTCGATTGCGCACTTGCCCCATGGCTACCAATGCATTGCTGCTGCAGGCGGGGGCCTGGTTAGCGGCCGCCAGCGGCCTATTGGGCTTGGCCACGGTGGGGGCCTTTCTTAAGGGTTCAACTTTCCGCTTCCGCCTGGTGGGGGTTACCAGCTTCACCCTGCTGCTGGCCGCCTCCTGCGCCGCCTTTGCCGTGAGCTACAGCCCCCGTCTGACCATCGCCGGGGCACTCCCAGTGCCGGTGGTTTACGACAACGGCGGAGATTTGGTGGTGGCAGCCGCTGGGGCAGATTTTCCAAACGAGGCCGTGGCACCCACCCTGGAACAGCTGGCCAGCAACCTGCGGGGCTCCGGTCGCAATAGCAGCGATCGCCTGGTGCATGTGCGGCTACGGCAACTGCTGCCCCAGGCCGATGGCAGCAACAGGCCTGTGGTGCTTGGAGAAGCCGTGCGGGAGCTCAACACTGGCGCCGTGACCCTGGTCCCAGCTGCGACGGGTCGGACCGGGAACTGACACCCGGCCACCGCCATGGGGCCATTCACGGCCTGAAATGAAAAGGGCCGGTAGTCAATGGGGCCGGTTCTGTTTGACGGTTCTGTGTTCACCTGATGAAAAACCAGTTACCGCTTTTGCTTTTCGCCAGCCTGCTTAGCGGCTTCAGCCTCAATCCGGCCCTGGCGGTCGCTAGCCCCCTACTCGAATCGGTAAAACAAAACAAGCAACTGGCCAGCCAGCTATGCGGTGAATTCCGCAAGCTCAATGCCGGCGGTCAAAGGGCCCATGAACCAGCCAATATCCGAACCACGGCCACTAGCCAGGGATTAAGCACTATTGATGCAGAAATTCTGACCACCTACGTCGTTGGCATGTATTGCCCAGACGTGCGCTAATCAACTGTGAATCAAGAGCCCCTCAGCCTCAGCCTGCGGGATGGGGTGCAGTTACGGGGCACGCTCTGGTTCCCCAGCGGCCCTGGCCCCTGGCCCGCCCTACTGATGCGCCAGCCCTATGGCCATCGACTCGCTTCCACCCTGGTGTATGCCCACCCCGCCTGGTACGCCAGCCAGGGCTACCTGGTGCTGGTGCAGGACGTGCGCGGCCAAGGGGACTCCGAAGGGATTTTCCAGGGATTTGCCCAGGAGGCTGCCGATGGCACAGACACCCTTGCCTTTCTGCGCTCCCATCACCGCTGCAATGGCCGGGTAGGCAGCTACGGCTTCAGCTACCAAGGGCTCACCCAATTGCTCTGCGACGAGCCCCCCTTGGCGGCCGATTGCCTCGCCCCGGCGATGACCGGCCTTGATGAACGGTTGCACTGGGCCTGTGAGGGCGGTACCCACCGCTGGGGCCTCAGCCTTGCCTGGGGCCTGCAGCTGGCCGCCCAGCATTGCCAACGCCAGGGGGATCGCCAGGGCTGGATTGCAATCCGTCGCAGCCTGGTGGGGGGTGCCTTTCCCTACGAAGGCCTTGACCTGCTACGCAGCCATGACCGGCAAAACCCAGTGCTGGCTTGGTTAGAGCGCGATCCAGGCAGCGAGCAGGGCTGGCCCCGGCATGGGCTAGCCCCAGAGCTGCTGCGGCGGCCGCTGCTGCTGCTCCAGGGCTGGCATGACCCCTACCTGTGCGGCGGCCTCGACCTCTGGCAGCGCTCCCGCCTGGCCGGTGGCCAGCCCCTGCTGCGGATTAGTCCCTGGGCCCACCTCGGTTGGGACCGGCGGGTGGGGGGCCAAGACCTGGGGGCTGCCGCCTGCAGCCGCGTTGATGAAGAGCAGCTGGCCTTCTTTGACCGGCACCTGCGCGACCGCGAACCAGGGACAGCCCTGGTCCCCAGCCTTGCCTTTGATCTGTTGGCCCACCACTGGCGGGCCCACTGCCCCCTAAACGGCAGCGGCCACCGCTGGGGTCTCGAGAGCGGTGGGCTGGCCGCCAGCCGCAGCGATGAGGGGCTGCTCAGGGCCGATGGCGGCGGGGCAGGCAGCGTGCACTGGGTCCATGACCCCTGGCGGCCGGTGCCCGGCCGGGGGGGACACCTGGGCCTCGATGCCGGCCCCGTGGAACGGGGGGACCTCGATGGCCGTGCCGATGTGGTCTGTTTCAGCAGCCCACCCCTTACGGAAACCCTGGAGCTCTGGGGCCAACCGCTGCTTGAGCTCCAAGCCAGCGCCGATGGCCTGGGCTTTGACCTCTGTGCGGCCCTATCGGTGGTGCGACGCCAGGGGGCGGAGGTGCTGCAACTCAGCACTGGGGTGAGCAGCCTGCGCGGGGACCACTGTCAAAAAATGCTTTGGCGCCAAGTGCGGCTCCAACCGTTGCTGGCCAGCCTGGCGCCGGGGGACAGCCTGCGTATCTCCCTCGCAGCTGCCGCCTGGCCCCAGATTCGGGTCAACCCCGGCGATGGCTTTCTTGGTGGCGGGCCGGCGGGCCCTGATCACCGCCAAATCTGCATTGAGCTGCAACTGGCAGGGGCCCAACTGAGCCTGCAACCAATGGTGACAGCCCCCCCCCCAGGCCAAACTGAGCTTCTCTAACTTTTCCAGCGCCTTGGCCTTGTTATCCCTGCGCCGCCTTTGTTTGGCCCTGGTGCTCGGTGGCGCAGCCCTCAGCCCAGGCCTAGGCAGCCCACCGGTGGCAGCGGGCCCTAACAGCGAAATCAAAGCCAGGGCCACCGCCAACCAATTAATCGAGGCCCTCAGCCAGAAAAACGGCCAGCAACTCTTCAACCTGCTGGGGGGCCCGCTTCGTTCCAGCATTAGCCCCAGCCAACTCCAAGGCCGACTCAACGGCCAACCAAAGTTGCAGGAAGCCAAACTGCAGCGGGTGCTTAGGGGTCTGGAAAGCTCGGTGGTGGAGGTGGAATTACGAACGGAAAAGGGTGTTGATTCCTTGCGGCTGGTGGTGGACACCAACGGCAAATTGCTGGGCTATGAACTGGGCGAAACCACCGAAACCATTGACCGCATTGCCCGGGCCTTCGTGGAAGACCTCGGGGCTGGCCGTTGGTTATCAGCGCGCAGCCGTTTGGTGCTCAGCCTCCAGGACAGTCTCAATGGAACCCAACTGGAAAACCGTTGGAAAGAACTCGAAAAACGCACCGGTGCCTACCGCCGTGTCCATGGGGTACTAACGGCCAACACGGGCGGCCCCCAGCAGCTGGTGCTGGTGACCACTCAATTCAGCAACGGCAACGACTCCCTCTTTGTGATCCTCGATGAAAAAAATCGGATTACCGGTGTCGACTTTCCGCTGCAACGGAGCGATCACTGAGCCATATCCGTTTAGGCTCCGGCCCAAATGTCAGTGATCGCTCCGATGGTGGTGGCCAGCCTTGATTGGATGCGTGGCGATGCCGAACGGCTGGCCAGCTGCAACCACGACCATCCCTATGCGGTGCTCGGTCCCCAACCCCAGCCCCAGGGCGGTTGGGTGGTGCGGGTTTGGATGCCCGATGCCGACCAGGTGCAACTGCTCCTCCATGGCCAGCAGCTGCCCATGGAAACCCCCCACCACCCCTGGTTGTTTGAACACACCCTGGCGGAAAACCCTGGCAGCGAATATCGGGTGCGCGTCAGTCGGGCTGGGATAACCCACGAACAACACGACCCTTACTCCTTTCGCCAGGAATGGATGGGGGAAATGGATCGTCACCTGTTCTCCGAGGGAAACCATCACCACATTTGGCGACGGATGGGCGCCCACCCAGGGGTTCAAGACGGAGTGGCCGGGGTGCAGTTCTGCCTGTGGGCCCCCAGCGCCCGCAGTGTGGCCCTGATCGGCGACTGCTGCGGATGGGATGGCCGCCATCTGCCCCTACAGCAAAGGCTGGGGGGTAGCTGGGAACTGTTTGTGCCTGGGCTCCAGCCGGGGGAACGTTACAAATATGAAATCCGTAGCCAGGAGGGTCACTGCTACGAGAAAGCCGATCCCTATGGTTTCCAGCACGAGGTGCGACCCCTTCAGGCCTCCCTGGTGGCCGACCTCAACAACTACGACTGGAGCGATAGCCATTGGCTGGAACATCGCGACAGCCGCGATCCCTTAAATCAGCCGATCTCAGTTTATGAGATGCACCTGGGCAGCTGGATGCATGGCAGCGTTGATGAGCCCTACATCGAGCCCGATGGCCAAAGGCGTCCGGCGGTAGCCGCCGCAGACCTCAAGCCGGGGGCACGGCTGCTCACCTACCCGGAACTGGCCGACCGGGTGATCCCCTACGTGAAGCAAAGGGGCTTTACCCATATTGAATTAATGCCGATTGCCGAGCATCCTTTTGATGGCTCCTGGGGTTACCAGGTAACCGGTTTTTATGCCCCCACCAGCCGCTTTGGCAAACTTGATGAATTCAAAGCTTTCATAGATCGCTGCCATGGGGAAGGCATTGGTGTAATCCTTGACTGGGTGCCAGGCCATTTCCCTAAAGACGCCCATGGCCTTGCCTTTTTCGATGGCAGCCACCTCTATGAACACGGCGATTCACGGATAGGCGAACATAAGGAATGGGGTACACTCATATTCAATTATAGCCGCAATGAAGTAAGAAATTTCCTCGTTTCTAATCTACTCTTCTGGTTTGAGGAATATCACATAGATGGCATTCGTGTGGATGCCGTGGCATCGATGCTCTACCGGGATTACCTGCGACCCGATGGCCAGTGGCTCCCCAATGAAAATGGGGGCCGCGAGAATCTTGAGGCCGTGCGCTTCATGCAACAGGCAAACTCGCTGCTATTCCACTACTTCCCAGGCGCCCTTTCCATTGCCGAAGAATCCACCACCTGGCCGATGGTTACCCAACCCACATCCATGGGGGGCCTGGGCTTCAATTTGAAGTGGAATATGGGCTGGATGCACGACATGCTCGATTACTTCGAGCTTGACCATTGGTTCCGTCAGTTCCACCAAAGCAACATTACTTTTTCCATCTGGTATCACCACACCGAAAACTTCATGTTGGCGCTTAGCCACGATGAGGTGGTCCACGGCAAGAGCCATCTGCTCCACAAGATGCCGGGTAGTGATGAACTCAAATTTGCCAATGTACGTGCCCTACTTACATACATGTGGACCCACCCAGGCAAGAAAACAATCTTCATGGGGATGGAATTTGGTCAACGGGGTGAATGGAATGTGTGGGGCGATCTGGAATGGGACAAACTCCAGTACCCAAGCCACCAGGGCTTGCTTAACCTGGTGGACGACCTCAACGCCTTCTACAAATCAGAACCGGCGCTCTGGCATAACGACTTCGACCACTACGGCTTCCAATGGATTGACTGTGATGACACCAGTCACAGCGTTGTGAGCTTCATGCGTCGGGATGAAAAGCAGGGCAATTGGGTGGTGGTGGTTTGCAACTTCACCCCCGAGGGCCACGGCAACTACCGCATCGGCGTGCCAGTGGAGGGCTTCTATCAAGAGGTCTTCAACAGTGACAGCAGCCGCTATGGCGGCGGCAACGAAGGGAACCTCGGTGGCAAATTCACCGACCAATGGGGCATGCATAACTACTCCCAGTCCCTTGACCTCTGCCTACCGCCCCTGAGCGTGCTCGTGTTCAAGCTGGATCCCAACCGGGAGCTCCCTCGGGTAGCGTCAGCGGCTGCTTCAGCCACCCCATGAGTGATTCCCTCCCCCTGCTGCTGCGCGCCGCCCGAGGTGAGCAGGTGGAGCGGCCGCCGGTGTGGATGATGCGCCAGGCCGGCCGTTATATGAAGGTTTATCGGGAGCTGCGCGACCGCCATCCCGGTTTCAGGGAGCGCTCGGAAAACGCCGATCTCTCCTATGAGATTTCAATGCAACCATTCCGGGCCTTCAAGCCCGATGGGGTCATTCTCTTTTCCGACATCCTCACGCCCCTGCCTGGGATCGGCATCGACTTCGACATCATCGAGAGCAAGGGACCGATCATCGATCCGCCAATCCGCAGCAAGGCCCAGGTGGATGCCCTGCGGCCGCTCAACCCCGCCGAAGCCCTGCCCTTTGTGGGAGAGGTGCTCACTCGCCTGCGCCAAACCGTGGGCCATGAATCCACCGTGCTCGGCTTCGTGGGCGCCCCTTGGACCCTGGCCGCCTACGCGGTGGAAGGTAAAAGCAGCAAGAACTACGCGGTGATCAAGGCAATGGCCTTCCAGGAGCCGGCGCTGCTGCACCAATTGCTGGGCCACTTGGCCGATGCGATCGCCACCTACGTGAGTTATCAAATCGAGAGCGGCGCCCAGGTGGTGCAGCTGTTTGATTCCTGGGCAGGTCAACTGAGCCCCATCGACTACGACATTTTTGCTGCCCCTTACCAGAAGCGGGTGGTTGATCAAGTAAAGGCCAAGCACCCAGACACCCCATTGATCCTTTACATCTCAGGCAGCGCCGGCGTGCTGGAACGCATGGCTACGACGGGTGTTGATTTCATCTCGCTTGACTGGACCGTGGACATGGCCGATGGCATCGCCCGCCTGCCTGGCCACCTGGGGGTGCAGGGCAATGTGGATCCCGGGTTGCTGTTCGGTAGCCCCGAAGCGATCCGGGCCCGCATCGTTGACACCGTGCTGAAGGCGAAGGGGCGGCGCCACATCCTCAACCTGGGCCACGGCATCCTGCCGGGCACCCCTGAGGAAAACGCCCGGGTCTTCTTTGAGGCCGGCAAGAACGTCAACGCCCTCATCAACGCGGTGGGTTGAAGTGACGGCGGAACGGATCCTGATCACCGGGGCCAGCGGTTGCGTTGGTCAACACATTGCCCATCGCCTCTTTCACCATTCCGATGCCGAGCTACTGCTGTGGCTGAGGGATCCAGCCAAACTAACGGCGGTGCCGCGGCAGCACCCACGGATTCAGTTACTGGTTAGTGACCTGCGGGAGCAAAGCGCCCACGCCGCCCAGCTGGCCTCGGTAACCAGGGTGATTCATACGGCCACCGCCTGGGGGGATCCGGTGCGGGCCCAGCAGGTGAATGTGGATGCGGTTAAGGAGCTACTCGGTCGGCTCGATCCGAACCTGCTCCAGCAGATCATCTATTTCTCCACCGCCAGCATCCTT
>Ga0214921_10004716_pt1 | contig 19832 bp, 41 predicted proteins | sample LL1505_MetaG_FD_177992 | JGI IMG/M metagenome (GOLD analysis project Ga0214921, IMG submission 177992) | Freshwater microbial communities from Lake Lanier, Atlanta, Georgia, United States - LL-1505 | ecosystem: Environmental > Aquatic > Freshwater > Lake | place: USA: Georgia | collected...
AATGAATATACAGGTGTAAATGAGTACGGAGTAAATGAATATACAGGTGTAAATGAGTATGGAGTAAATGAATATGCTACTGGAGTAAAGGAGTAAGCAGGAGTAAAGGAGTATGGAGCACCACAAGATGGTGCTGATACTGATGGAGTTCCTCCTTCTGTTCCTACTGCACAATTAAAGTTAGATCCAAATTCTCCAGTTTGAATAAGTGTCTGTTGAACTTGAGCACAAGTTTTATTAGCCCAGAAGAATGGTCCCTCTGAACCGCCACCTGCGCCTGACGAGGCACAGTATGCATACCAAACACCAGAAACAGCGGTTGGTGTAAATGAATATACAGGGGTAAATGCATATGGTGTAAAGGAGTATGGAGTAAATGAGTATGGTGGAGTGCAATTTGCTGCTGCAATAGGTGATGGTCCAGCCTCTGGTCCTACTGCACAGTTAAAGTTGTTTCCAGGACCCAGTTCTCCAGTTTGAGTAAGTGTTTGTAAAACCTGAGCACAGGTCGCATTAGCCCAGAAGAATGGACCGACTACGCTACCATCTCCTCCTGATGCTGGATTAGAACAGTGTGTATACCAAACACCAGAAGCAGCGGTTGGTGTAAATGAATATGGAGTAAAGGAGTAAACAGCAACATAATTATAAATATCAAGTGTTGCTCCAGAGCCATTGTTTGCAAGTTCTGGGGCATATGTTCCTGGTGCTGGTGATTGTGCCTTAACTTTTCCAGTATTTAAGGCAGTTGCTCCATTTGCATTGTTTACAAGGTTTGTAAATTCATAATTAATTCCTACTGCAATTATGGCTAGTGCTGCTGCAGATTCTGTCATTCCTATAACATTTGGCATAATGTAACTTGGTCCGCTTGGAGTTGGTGTAAATGAATATGTCTGTGGAGTAAATGAATACGGAACTGGTGTAAAAGAATATACGGGGGTTGGCGTAAAGGAATACGGGGTAAATGAAAAAAGATAATATGTATAAGAAACATTTGTTTCATAATCAACAAGGGTGTCAAGTGCTGGTGTTTGTGATGCAATTTTTTGATTTAAAGTGTCATTTGCTGTAGTTATAGATCCAGTTTCTACTGCAATAAGACCACTATCTGTAATTGACTGTGTTGCTGTAGTTCTAGTCAAACCAGAAAGACTAGGTACCTTTACCATACCTTTTAAAGATGACCAAAAACCAAAATTTAGCATCTTTAACCTAGGCCGTCAGATCACCAAGAAGTAGCCAAGTGTTTGTGTCAACTTTTGTAAGAACTGCACCAGAGTACCTAGAGGATATCTTCTTGTTTGAATTTTTGCTATAAATAGTTACACCAACTGTAGCACCTGCAAAAGAAACAGCCCCTGCTCCATATCTAATAAACTCAATTTTTTGTCCTACTGTAAATGGGGTTGTACTGTTTAGCGGAATAGTAATAACAACATCTGAAGCAGATTCTACCGAGATAGTTTTACCTGCATCTGACTTTACGATAGTATATGCAGATGTCTTTGTAACAAAAGTTGCAGAATCATTTACATATCTCCACTCTGATCCAGAATAGTATTGAACTTGATCAATTACGCTTCCGTCATTTTCTTGTCTTACAAAACAAACCAATCCTGCAATTGGAGATGTTAAAACTGCATCTCTTGCTGTTGCGTTTTGGAAATTATTAATTCCACCCTTTGCTTTAATTACATTTTCAAATGTTGTTGCTGCGGTAAATGTTTGATCTGCTGACCATGTGTATTGCTGATTTGTATTTACTGATCCACCAATAGAATACCAGGTGTCATCAGAAGCATTGTATACGTAAGCATTTTTTCCGTCACTGTTAATTGTTGCCATCTGAAGTTATCCCCAATGCTCTTAATTCTGCCTCTGTAAATCCAAGTGCTATAAATTTTGCTATAGCATTTTCTTTAAATTCTTGATCAATAGTGATTTCTTTTTTAGCCATTATGCACCTATCGCTCTCCATGCATTTCCAGACCAAACATACATAACTAATGGGGATGAATTAGAGTCAACCCATAAAGTTCCTGTTGTTGGAGACTGTGGCGCAGCGCCAGCATAATATGATTCTGAGTATTGTGTGGACGCTGAAACTCCAGAGTCAGAGTCTAGCCATACATACCCATTTGCTACACCAGTTGGCTGGGTAATTGAAACAGCAGATCCAAGGCCACGATTATTAATAGCAACAATATCTGCATCTATTCTTTTTAAGTTACCTGCTATGGAGTTTGACAAAATTTCTGACTGATTTGAAGGTGGAGTTGTGGTTCCATACAGGAATAATTTTAATGCTTGCTGAATATCTGCAGACTCATTGTAAGAAGGCACCTTTGTGTCATAGGGTCCATTAAGATTGATATTATCTGCCATTATTCATCTCCCCCAAAATTATACCACAGAAATAAGTAGATCTACTACTTTATCTCCGACTACTTCCACCCACTCAGACGAAACTAACTCAATTGCGTTTACCACAACTTTGAGCGCTCTTACCTGATTGTCTGTAATTATTTCTAAAGATTTGATGGTAACTATAATTGGCAAATTGTTCACTATAGATTTTTGGATATTAAGTTTATCAATAGTAATTGTTGCGACAAGGTCTTCTGGGACAATACTTATTAGTGGTATAAGAATCTGAGCATTGCCACCTATAAATTCAGAGTTAGCACTTTTGCTTGCAAGGTTTGGGACAATGTTTAAAAGTTTGCTCCAACTATTTGTTCCGTCAGCATTTAGGTACTGGTATAGCGACAAGTAATCTTCATCTTGTGGGTCTATATTAATATACATGTCTAAAAGGTTTGGTGTTTGGCCTATTGTTGCTAGGTTTGGATTTCCATCTCCAACAAACCAATAACTTCCTCTTTTGCCTGTTGGACCAATGTCAAGATCAATTGATATTTTTGATGGGCCACCTAAAACAGTTATTTGATCTGTAGAATAAATTTCGGTCATAATTAGACCGCTCTAGTTACATCTGCTGTAACGGTAACTGTTCCAGTAAGGATTGTGTATACAAGGTCATAAGGTGTGCTTGTTTTTTTAATTTCTATATCATAAACATATTGTGTTCCTGCGGTAAGTTGGGCACCATCTGCTGGTCTAATAGCACAAACTGCTTTTGTAGGATCGTCAGAACTTATTACGGCGTAGCACTCTACTGGAGTTGATCCAGAAGGGCCTCGCTCAGTTGAAATTGAAAACTTAATTGTGTATCCAGTCATAATAAATGCTGATCCATCGCTCTGTTTTGGGTAGATAGAAAAATCCTGTGTATCACCCTTATAGTATGTTAAGTTTAATTCTCCTGGAAATGCCATAACTTTATTATACCACGCCCACGTAAATAGAATTGAGAATAATTGATGACTCGTAGTCAGTTCTGAACTGAGGAATTGCTCCCTCGCTCCAAGACCATTTATCTTCTATAAATATTTGCTGGGTTACGGACATAGGGTAGGTGGTTTGATATTTAAATGATCCCAAAAATTGACAAATATTTTGTTTTGATTTTGAGGAGTATGTTCTTGCCCATAGTTCTGTTCCAGTCTGGAATGTAGTCAATTCAAAGTTGTATGTTACAAATACTTGGGCACCAACATTAAGTCCTAAAAAGTTTAGTCTTCTAGATTCCTGATTCCAAAGGCTTGTGCACCTCTTTGGTAAAAAGGTTTCATCCGATTCCTTTTGGTTTGACAAAAACACATCTACCCAACCATCAACACCGTATGCAGCACCAAGTCTAATCTCTTTACCTGCTCCTGAATGATAACTAGCCCATCCTGACTGTTGACCAGATGAAGATACTGAAGATGCTCCATCGTTACCTTTTGGACCTGGTAATCCCATGGGACCTGCTGGACCAGGAGGACCCTGTAATCCATTTGCTCCCCTTGGACCTTCTGGACCTGGAAGAGGAATAAATACTGAGTTGTTTTCTGCAACAGAAGTTGCTTGAAGTTGTTCTACCTGTGCTGCGTAAGAAGATTTTTTTCCGCTTGGAAAGTCCATAGATTTAGAAGAGGCCATAACAGCATTATCTCACGGATTTATTTATTTACTTTAAAGGTTTTGTTCTTAATTCTAATTACTGGTGGCAACTCAGGTCTTGGAGTTGTAACTTTTACTACTGCCATTATAGGCTACCTGTAACATCTCCAAGCACAGAGATAGTTCCAATCAGTGGTGTCCAAACTGTATCTCCATCAATGGTTGCTTGTAGATCAAATGTTAATTCTGTTACAACTGATTTAAATCCAGTACCCCAATTTTCAGTAATAGATGCAGGAGCCATAATATCAACATATCCTGTTCCACGTGAAACTTCCAGGGAATCAAGGAAGTCAGACTGAGGATCATAAGTAGTGGCCTCAAAGGTCCAATCAGATATATCAAAATATGTTACTTCGTCGTCTTGTAAAAATTCAACACGAAGCGGAGAGGTATCTCCTCTAACGATTTGCCATTTAATTCTGGCTGGATCTGCTCCAAAGATTTCTGGTCCACACATAGTCATAGTAATAAGATTATACCATAAAAAACAAAGATTTGTAGTCAGCGTAAAAGTCATAGAATTAAGAGATTATATTTAAAGTTATCAAATTGTTATAATAGACAATGTCCGTTTTGTCATAAAAAGTCTTAAAGGTCAGGATCTTCGTAGTGTATAATAAATATATATAAGAAGAAAGAACTATCTTGAAGGTTTGTATATAGAAGATATCTTATATATAGTATATAGCAAGTTATTTATTAAGTTTATCAATATGATCAAGTAGCATTTTATACATATCGTCAATTTTCTTTTCTTGGCGATCTCTAGATTTAATGGAGTCAATTCTCTGGTCGTCCAAAGCGCTTTCTAATCTTGAAATTTGGTCCTTAATTGATGATCCAGAATTCGGTTTAAGTTCGATGAGATAATGTTTAACAAGCCACTTGATTCCAAAGGCAATCGATGATACAATTGTAAGTATGGCTACCATTAGGGAAGCCCAGTCTTGTATTGTCATCATTCTATTATTATAAGGGGCATTTGTGGTAAAAATATTATATAGTGAGAACTATAATGGCAAATATAATTCTGACTTTGTTTACTACATCCATAATGATTTTTCAAAATACAACCCAATGGCTGGTGAGTCTTCTTATTTTTATAATTCTGATTCTTTTAGAAATGGTGGATTATCCATATCAGAATCTGACAAATCAATTTCGTACGATCTAAATTCTTCTGGATTTCGATGTGATGAATTTGGTAAAGACACTTCTTCTAATTTTCTATTTAGTGGTTGCTCTGTTTCTTTTGGAATGGGCCTACCCTATGAATCAAACTGGGCATACAAACTAAACAAGTCATTTGACAAAAACAATTTCTATAACTTATCTGTACCAGCCTTAAGCAGTTATGCAATAGTCAACAATATTGTTGCATATATTAAGAACTATGGCAATCCCCAGCATATATTTGTAATGTTTCCAGACTACTACAGAGTTCCAATTTTTAAAGAAGTTGATGGCGAGATGAATATATCGACAAACTCTTTATTGCCAAGCCTTGGCTTAGAAAACACTATGTTCTCAAAGCATTTGTCGATCAATGCTATTCTAATGCTAGAGTTTATATGCTCATCACTTGGAATAGGATTAACTTGGACTACCTGGAATGAAAAGTTTAATGACGAATTAAGAAATGGACCTTTGTCAAAAACTTTTAATAACTTTTTAAATGTGCTTGATAAGATGGATGTCGGTCTTGTTAAAAAAGAAAAGAGCAATATGTATTGGGACATAGCAAGAGATGATTCTCATTTTGGAGAACAGATCCATGCTATATTTGCTAAGGTGATTGAAAATGAATATAAAAAAAATAATCAATAAAATAAGAAACTGGAGACTAAAACGTAAATTTAAAAACAAAGGGTTTACGTACTAACTATGAAGACGCAGATACTAGATACACTTGATTACTCAAAGCAACTTATCATATCCCCCGATATGGATGGCTTTATGACCGCAAAATTATTAGAGCGCTTTAACGGTTCGAAAATAGTAGGTTCTTATGATAAGAATCTTTTATGTCTCGCCGACGGGATCAATCCAGAAGAATGTTTGTTCGTCGATTGCGATATGAATCGGCAAGAGTATGTATCTCTCGGAAATCATATGCGCTTACTTGAGGATAATATGTCGGTTGAATCATTTAATCCAAATGTGCACTTCGGCGTGGCAACATATAGCGACAAGTTTCCCTTCGCCACTGCGTTTTTAATTTCGTTCGCAACAGAGGTTCAAACCTCCGATATAGACCTTATACGCATGGCTTTCGCTGATTCAACTCTAAAGAACATGGAGAAGTATAGCGATAACATGCGAAATTGGTCTACACGGATGGATCATTCTGCAGTAAAGTACATAATGGACAATTCGGACATAGCAAAAAGAAATGATGCACAGGCAAGGTTTGATTATGTAGACCAATCATTTACTAGCAAAAGGTACGGCAAGACAAGATACCTGGATACCCTTAATAACGCCCTAGAAGGCCAGGGGATGAAGTTTGAGCCACTAACTAGGGGTAGCAAGTACATCTGCGACAAAGTTGGCATCAATACCCTTATGCGGTATAATAGAGATATCATATCTTATGCAGAGATCTTTACAGGAGAATATTCTGTTACATATGACCAAGAAATAGAATGGAAATAATATGTTTACATGGGGAAAGCACCTTATACGTGTTGTTCATAATTTTGCTACGCCAGAAGAGTTGGCTATCCTAGATGACTATCTAAACTCTCTTCCAGATTTTGAGTCTAAGTCAGTTTCATGGTTAGATTTTATCAAGGAAGAGCATAATCCAGATAATGAGATTATCGATCCAAAGGTCAGAGAAGTTATGCTGGATTTGCATGATAGAACTCACAAGTATATAACAGAAGTTTATTTTCCAGAGTCAGGTCTTGAGATTATCAGCGATGATGGCAATAGAGAGATAGAACTTGTTAGATGGGAAGAGAAAACTATCCTTGCTCCTCATTCAGACTGGAGACTTCCAGATGGATCTCCATACCCTTTGACTCTTCCTCAATTCACACTCGGATCATTGGTTTATATTAATAAGGATTACACTGGAGGAGAGATTAATTTTCCAGATTACGAATTTAAATTAGATCCGACACCAGGAGATCTCATATTTTTCCCCTGCCAATTTATGCATGAGATCCTAGAAGTATTTCCAGTTGAAGGAAAGAAAAAAGCAAGAAGATACACTATGCCAGTATTTTACTGGTTTAACTTACGAGAAAAGGAATAATATAATGCCACAGAGACAAGACGTAGTAAACTTGATGACAAATGTTATCAACGATTTAAACTTTCAGAAAGCCACACAAGATGGCATTGACGAAATGCAGATTCGCAAAGCAATTGCAGATCATCAGGAAGAACTTAATTTCATCAACGGTGTTCTAGTTGATGCACTTAAGGCAAATAACCTTATGAGCGTAGACTAAACTTTAGTCGACAATAGTTTCTCTAGAACCAGGCTTATTGGCTTCAAAACCAAATATAAGGTTTGCTCTAGGTCCTATAGCAGATACTTCATGCCATAGTTCTTTAGGTATAAAGATTACATCTCCTGGCTCTAGGATAAACTCTGTAGGTTCTGCTTCATAGGTCTCAGATGTACGCCACCTTGTCTTACCCAAACACTGTAGGTTAAGAACATCAGCGTTATCTCTATGCCTTGTAGATGACTTGTCCCAATCTGTTACAGAAAATACGGAGTTAATGTCTGTTAGTTCACCATCATAGATGTTTGTCAATTCTCTAATATAGAAGTCTTTGTTTCTATAGTGATCAGATGTCTTAGGTGATACTAAATTGAATTCCCCCCAAAATTGTAAAATACCTATAACTTTCTTGCCAGCCTTTTCAAATGCTTCATTTTTAAACATTGGATCATTATCATGTGCACAGGAGTTTACGTTATTTAAGAATTCTTCCCAATATGGAAGCATGTCTTTTGGTATAGCACCTCTTAATACTGTTCCAGTGTTTGTTAATACTGCGTTTAGTATTTGATTATGGTAAAGTTCTCTTTTAGTTAATTCTTTAGATACCGTTTCTGAAAAAATATTTATAGGGGTGTTTTCTGAATTAGGTCTACCTAGGTCTTCCCAAAATTGTTCTCTGCCCATAGAGTCAGTGTTAGGCATTGCCTTCGATTCAAATTCAAATCCTGGATCCCAGGCATTTTCTAGATTGTCTAAAATTCCCATATATCATTCTACCATAAATCTGAATAATTTTACCAGATGTATGATACAAGAAATGAAAAAGAAAATAGCAAAAAATATAGTGAGCACTTTTACAGGTGATGATGTGTATTTATTTTATCACACCACCACCCGCAAAGTGTTTTGGGTACTACCCCGATTTAGTTAGTATAGGTACCACATTGCGATCTAAATACGCTCTCATCTTTTCAGTGTCTTTCTTTTGCTTGAAATCGATGTTAGTAATACCTAAATCTTTAACTACTTTGCTAGTTTCTAATACAATAGTTTTAGCGAATGCAACACCTAATAGTTTTAATCCTAAAGGTATAGCAACCACCGCACCTATTGTTAGCACTAGCATCATGATAGCCATAAAGATAAGTGAGTACTCTACTACATGGGCAAACCATGTAAAGGGTGATGTAAAGAAATCAAGCACTTACCACATCCGCAAGCCATGCATCACGGATACGGGATACCTGTGCATAGGTGTTAGCACAGGCATAGCAGATTTGTTCTGTAGGTATTCCTCCTAGTACCATGGCATCAACGCCACTGTATACTAATTCAATTGACTCGCAGTTAGGTATCTTACATGTATTCATTTATTTATCTCTTTTCTTTTGTGCATTGGCAGGGGTTGATTGTTATTTGTTCACCTTTTTGGGTAACGATTGCTAGGGTGCTACATTGTGAGCATAGGTATAGGTGCATTAGAATTCACTCTTATCTAGCATAGTAGGGATAAGTACTAGTATAGTGCATAGCACTGACAAGGCTAGGACAATAAGGGGTAGGCTCATTTACTTACCTACCTTTTTGTTACCAAACAATTTCATGTAACGCTTAACAATAAGGGTAGCCTTATCCATGTCGTACTTATTTTGTAGTATTTGGCATTGTCGTAGTGTCAATGCGTACTTAGGGGCAGGTGCGTAACCTGCAGCCTCTAAGCCAAAATCTTTAGCAATGTCATTGCGTATTTCGTTATAGTAGTTTAATGTAGTCATTGTATGACCACCTTTCTTTTTTTTCTATGGTATCACTTTGATACCCTTTTTTGTTGCCTAGTGTTATTTGCTCTTATTTGCTACGCTCACCCGATAATCGGTTTATTTGGTAGGCTCAGAGGCTCAACTAGGATTTATCTTTATTTAATTTTTCTTACTATGTAAGTGTAACATAAAAATGTCGTACTGTCTAGTATACTCACTAGTAGTCTCACTATATGGAGCGTGTACTATGTGATTTAGGTCACTTATTTGCTAGGCTCATATAACTTTTTGTTATCTTATTTGCTAGGCTCATAACCTTTTATCTCTATTTAATTTTTCTTATACTAGTATAATAACACATCTATCCCTAAAAGTCAAGTCCTACATCGGCGTGTCGCATATGATCTACATCACACCATATATAGGACAAATCGGACATTGGGACGTCGAGTTATCCACATGGTACACATCACACCCCCTATACACGCTCAAGTTATCCACATGATGTACCTCACAGTGGCATATGTACCATATGTCCGTATTGTACCCCCCTAAATGTCAGACCCCCCTGCTATAATGGTGGCATAACAAAAAGAAAGGACAATAAAATGTCACTAGAATTAAATAGCCAAGTTAGAAAATGCCTATCCTGTAATTGGGCAGGTGACTCATGGGATTGGTTCTGTAAAGTAGATAAATCTCACGAAACCCGTGAAATGTGGCAATACCTAGACCGAGAGGCTATGACCTACACATACTCAGAAAGTATGATATAAATCACAAAAATAGTTTGACGACACGCCCGAAAAACGGGCATAAATGTCAGACCCCCCTGCTATAATTTCACCATAAACAAAAGAAAGGTGGTCAAAATGACTACACTAAATACAATGTGCCGAGAGCACAATCCAATGAAATCTGCTATTTCCGAAATTGGAGATGAGCAATTTACTTTCTGTCAAGATTGTGAACAAAACATAGAGCGTTGGTATAACGATACCGACCCAGAGTGTCTGCCTATGTGGACAGATTGGAAAGTGTCTAAATAATGACTAATTCAATCTTCGGTCAAGGTTTCGCTACCCTAAGCGATTATCCAAAAGGCTTAATGAATTTATGCCCTTGCGGTCAAGTGGTGTTAGCACCAGCCCTCTATCATGAGGGATTTACTTGGTGGGAAAATCCTAACAAGTGTAAAGAATTATTTGAAGGAGTAAAGTAATGACTAAACTAATTTGTTGCTTTTGTGAAAAAGTCTATTCTAGCGAAACTAAGTTTTGTAGTTTCTGTAATGAGTATAAAGGTCTAATGACTATAAAAGAATTTGACGAATACTACGGGGAAAGGATTTATTCATAATGAATTTAGATGAATACAAACAAATGGTAGAGGCTCAACGCCTCACCTCTTTAGCAATAGCGTTAGACGCTCTACGCAAATCCAATGCGATAATGGAAAACACTTTCAATCTAGAGGAGAATAAATAATGCCAGTATTTGAGTTTACTACATTCATTGACATTGTTGCTGACAACTATGATGAGGCAATAAACGAATTTGATTTTAAATTAAAACACGGCGACATAGATAGAGGCTCTGTCTATGTTGCAGACATTGAGGAGAAAAAATGAAAACACTTCAAGAAAAATTAGATTTAGTTTCTAAAGAATTAGAACCAATACTTTGGGAATTACTAAATGAAATTGAAAACGAATAAATAAAAACCAAGATCGCAGAAATAAAACTCTGCGATTTTTGGACGTCCCGTGTGACGGACATCACATTGAAAATACGGCGTGTCGCCTTGACTTTTTGACATTTCTTTGCTATACTTCTAGTATAAAGAAAATTGAGAAAGGTTCTCAAATTGAAAGGAGTCCAAATGGACTATAACGAATACTATGATGAAATTTATCTAGAAATCTATGAGGAGTTTGGCGCTGAAAGCGTATCAGACCCAGCCTACGCTGAATCTCTAAAAAAGTGATGTAAATCACACAACGCCTACGGCGTGTCGCCTTGACTTTTCAGGGTATGTGTGATAGTCTTACAGTATAGAAAATAAAGAAAGGTTGTCACAATGACTACACTAAATGAACAAAGCACCTGCGAAAGGTGTATATCCTCTAAGGGTATGGGTCCAGCCCATAAGCCTAATACACCAGGGCATCCAGCCCACTGCTCCTGTAATGGCTGCTTCTAAATGTCAGCCCCCTATGGTAAAATAGTCTTATCAACAAAACGAAAGGAAGTCTAAAAATGACTTACACTATAACACTAGAAACTTTTTCAGGTTCTACAAAAAAAATCAACCTTGCCTCTAAAGGTGCGGTTGCTCAATTCATCTCAACTTATCCAACTCAATTACCTGTTGGCGTTGCGGTAAAAATCGCTTGCGATACTCTCGGAATTAGTGGCACACTTCGTGGCACTTCAATCCTCTCAAACTCAAACTAAAGAATAGGAAATAAATAAATGACTGTAGAAATCAAACACTCACTTCAATTCGTCACACTAGTAGACGAGACTCACCCAATCGGAATGCAACTCTTAGCACTTGAGGACTCTGTTCGTGTTCAAATGCTTGAGGGAATGCTAAAGGAACTTTTAGCGCCTGCACTAACTCCAACTCTTGCAGAAATAAATGAGCGGGGCACTTATGCAATTCTAAAGGTGGCCGAATAATGATGACTCGTAAAGACTATGTAAAGGTTGCCGAAATTCTTAGCAACTATTTTGCTACATCTGTTTTTGATGAGCAAGGAGAAATGCTATTCGCTGATTTAGTGGATGAATTTTCTCTAATGTTTGAAACAGATAATCCAAGATTTGATGCAAATAGATTTGCTATTGCGTGTTATAAAGAATTGGAGTTAGTATAATGATTAGACTAATAACAACACTAGTGCAATTAATGCTATGGGCACCAATAGTGCTTGCAATTAAACTCGCATATGACGAGCAAAAGAGAATGGAAAAGAAATGATACTTGATAACGGAACACTAATTGCAATTGTAATTGCACTTGCTGGATCATCAATAATGATGTTAGTATTTTGGAAACAAAATATAGAACAACAAAAAGAAATTCGCAGATTGCAAACTGCTTTGCGAACTGAACGACTTAAAAAATAAAATAAAAAATCCTGAGCAAGATTTAAAACTGCTCCACACTCAAAATTTTGGGACGTCGCGTTCGGGCGTGTCGCCACGCTGTGAGATTTATCACATGGCTTGAGCGTCTCACTATTTGGACTTACTGGCTAGTAATTTGATAATTTGTGAGTAATAGGCTAGACTTACATAGTAAGAAAAAATAAATAAAGAAAGTCTATCTATCTACGGCGTGTCTAACCGATAATGTCAGACCCCTATGGTAGGATAGAATTATCAACAAAAAGAAAGAAGGTGCCAATTATGGCAAACACTTACTCAATAGAGTCCTTACTAGAAGGCTCTTACTACCGCTCTTATAACCGAAAAGGTTTAGACGGAATTATCCAATACGCAGAAAAGCGTTCAGATGTATGGTATGACGGAGCGGAAGCGTATGTCGTAAAGGTTCGCCCTACCTATGACGGAAAAGGTATTTTCCGAAATGATTTCTACGCAACAGTAGCAGTAAAGGTTGGTGAATAATAATGGGATACATAGAGATTTTTAGAATTGACAATGAGGGTGCGGGTTGGGTAGACTTATCCGAAGCAACACCTAGCGAATTGCTAGATTTAGAAATTGGATTATTTCAGGAAGGGGCTATCTAATGGCTAAGATGAAAACACTATACACAGAAATTGCTAATTGCGAACAATGCTATGGGCAGGGTTGGCACTTTTGGGCACAAGGAGAGGACTTTGATACAGAGTCTTGCGATTGTAACCCTCACCAATTATTTATCACTAAGGAGAATAACTAATGAACGAATACCTATACTCAGTAACTTGTACCTATGACTCAGCACCTACCCCTAATTGGGTTGGTCGTTATAGTGATGCCTTATCTGCCGTTGAAGTTTATCAACGATTTATTGACCACGGAATGGCTAAGGAATACTCAACAATTAACTTGTCAGAACCTTCAGGCAAAATGCACACAAAAACTTTCTACAAAACAGGAATGGTGGTAACACGATAATGGGAAGCGTAACAGCGTTAGGAATACAGGACTCAGTGCTTGATTTAGAAACTCAGATTCTTTATCACTTGAAGGGTAATCACTATCCTCCAGTACCCGCAGAAATGGTAACACCTTGCATAGAAGCGATTGACGCTTACTATGATGAGGACTATGACCGAATGATTGATATGCCTATGGTTGGCGACTTTCAGATACTATATCGTGGAGAAACCCAAGCACCTGCAAGAGCGATTGTAGACCAACACCACTTGAAATTTTGGCTACCAGAGAGCGAGGACTAAAAATGACTGCTACAATGAGCGACATGGAACTAATCAAAGCAGATACACTTACACCAGACCAACTAATGATTGGTGATTTGATAAAAGTAAATGGTGACATTCTTGAAATTACTTTTATTGAAAGTGATTCTACTGGAGATAACTATGACATACAAACTAAAAATGAATTTGATGAATTAGAAATAATTCAATTTGCTTATACTGATTCTATTCCTCTCTATGTTTTTATTGACTATGATGAATAAGTAAAACTATTTTTATGCACTTCCCCGCATAAAAATGGGACGTCCCGCAGTCGGGCGTGTCTGTGTACAACCTGTGGATAACTATAGTATACTCACCAGTAACCCCCTAAATATTTCTTTAAGACAACTCATTTCTTTTCCCCGATCCTGGGCGAATTTTTTTGTGATTTTTATCACACGATTAGGATTTGACATTTTATGATATGTGTGTTAGTATTGTTATATGAAGAAATCAAATGAGGAATTACGCAGGCTTATGGAACTACGCCGTAGCAACGCTGCCTCAGCCGTGCCTTCCAAAAGGGCTTACAATCGAAAGAAATGTCAGTCCGAACTGTTACAATTGAAATATCTACAAAAAGGAGAATAGCCCATGACCTATGAAAATGATGAAATGCTAGATGAATACTACGCAACCACTTGCCCTTCCTGTAAGGAAAACTCTATTGATGAGTATGAAGAAAAATGCACTCATTGCATGCTAGAAGAAATGTCCGCTCACTATAATGAAGACATTGCTCTAGAAATGAGTCTCGGTCTTGACTACTAATGAACTCAAACTAAAACGGTCTAATGATAGAAAGGTGGCTAACCTTGTCACAAAAAATGGAAAGCAAGCAGCAATCGCAAATACCTTTGGCCTCCCTGCTGGAAAGGATTTCTCGTGCCCTGGTGCCACTAGCGTATGTGAAAGCGTATGCTATGCAGGAAAACTCGAAAAACTCTTCAAGGGTGTAAAGGCTAACCTCTTACACAATTGGGCCCTACTCAAGGACGCCGATCAAGATACTATGCAGGCCTTGCTTACTGATATGATAAATGATTTCAAGGCAGACTGTATCAAGAAAGACGCACCGATGTTATTCCGTATCCACTGGGACGGAGATTTCTTCAATGATACTTATACTCAAGCGTGGAAGAATGTCATCCTAAATAATACTGATATTCAATTCTGGGTATATACTCGTGTACAATCTGCAGCACTTATGCTAAAGGATATTGATAACCTGTCTCTTTACTTTAGTACTGATAGTGAGAATGTAAAGATAGGTGTTGACCTAAAAATTAATCAAGGTGTACGCCTTGCATACCTTGCTAAAAACTTTGCTATTGGCCAAGCCGATATGAAAGAAATGATCGGACGCCCTGCTGCTAAGTGTCCTGAGAATAATAAACAAATTCCTCTTATCTCAACTAACGGTAGCGCTTGCGTTTCTTGCTCACTTTGTGTATACTCTAAGAGTGATATCATATTCTCTGCGAGTAAAAAATAAATGAGCACTGCATTCTATGTTGGCATAATGCTAATACTACTAATAACTTTATTAGGTGGTGCTGGTTGATGATGATCCCCTGAAAAATCGGGACGTCGCAAAATCTTTGATTTGTCAAGTCGCAACACGCTTTTAAGATGTGAGATTTATCACACCCAAAAATGCCACCCCGATTGGTATTTATGACATTTTTCTGCTACAATTATACTATAAGCAAAACCCCCACAACAGAAAGGCAAGACCCAAATGACACTACAAGGATACACTTATGAAATAGGCGACTTGTTCACAACAAGCAAAACAGGCATTACGGGACGCATTAGCGATTTCACCCCTGTCAATGCTAAACTAACTAGAGTTTCATTACGCTTGGCAAATGGCGCACACCGATTTGCTATGGTAAAGACCTCTAAGTAATCTCAAAATGTGAGAAAAGTCAGGTTTCAATTTGACATTTCTACAACCAAAATGTTATACTTAGGTGTAACGAAATAACAACCCCTAACAGAAAAGAGAAATACAATGTCAGTAAATACAGCAACATACAAAGTCGGAGATACCTTCACGACACAGAAGTCAAAGGTTAGTGGAGTAATCACAGAGATTACACCACAGGCTAACGGAAATGTCCGTGTAAAGTTAGATGTAGATGGCAAGCCACGCTACACAACTTGGACAGCAAAGTAATCTAATTACTATTTCCTGAGTATGAAATAAAACTGCTCAACACCCCCAACTAATAACCCCATAAAAGAAAAGAGAAACAAATGGCTAGAGGAAAAGCAATCTCAGTAAAAATCCCTACTCAGCGAGTAATCACAGCACTAGAAACTGCTCTAACAAAGTTAGAAGCAGATTACACATCACAAGAAGCACTAGAGGCAAAGTATCAGAAGTCAATGGAAGCGTGGCGCAAGCAAATTGGTGAGTGGGCTATTGCCAACTTCTCAAAGGCTGAAAACCTACGCACAAACTATCGCTCTTGGAACAACACTCTCAATGTTGATTTTGACATCATCACAAAGGAAGGCAACTTCCCTACTGAACCAACAAAAGACTACGAAGTAATCCATCAGCACTCATACAATGAGCAAAAAGAGGAAATGTCAAACGCAATTCGTATCCTCAAGATGACAGATGAGGAAGTTGTAAATACTTCTACATACAATGCGGTGGCTCGCTACCTATAATTTAGGGTAAGGGGTTCAGAGCCTCTCCTAAACCTCCTGAGTATGAGGTAAAACTGCTCACGCCTCTCCCCCTGGTTCAATCCAACAATTTGGATCTAATCCAAGACTTTGGCTAAAGTCCCCTGGGGGAGTGGCACCCTAAATGTCAGTGGTCTAGTGTAGACTAAAAGTAATCAAACAAAAGAAAGCAGGCCCCCAATGGGACTAGATATGTACCTCAGCGCTAGAAAGCATTTTGAAAAAGTCAACTGGCACACACTACAGGCTAATGATGAATTATCTTATGACTCACCTGAAGCCGTATATCCTAAATTCAATGACCTATTAGAAATAACACAACTTACAGATGTCGCTACAGATATTTATGGAGCCGAGGTATCCGTTACCTGTGCCTATTGGCGCAAGGCAAATCAGATACACAACTGGTTTGTTACAAACATTCAGGGCGGAAATGATAACTGCGGTGAATACTATGTATCACAAGATAAACTAACAGAACTAAAGGTTATCTGCGAACACGCACTAGAAACTAAGAACCCAAGCCTATTGCCACCACAAGAAGGATTTTTCTTTGGCAGCACAGACATTGATGAATGGTATTGGAAGGACCTTACTAATACTATTAATCAGTTAGAGCGAATCTTTGCTTTACCTGAAATTGATAAGTTATCATTCTATTACTCATCATCTTGGTAATTGACAATGTCAGTGGCCAGTAGTACAATTAATATAAACCAACTAACAGAAAGAGGCCCCCATGGACCAAACAGAAACACCCGTAACAATCGTTAACGCTACAGAAGACTTTCTTCGTGACTCACTAGCCAAGGCAACATTGCGTGTAACACAATTAGAAGAGCACATTCAAAAAGTAACACAGCGCTCATATGCAGATTCTGCAGATAAGAATCGTATGGTTGAAGCAATGCAAGAATGGACGCTTAATGAGTTAGAGAATGAAGACATAACAGAAGAGCAAGCAGAAGCAATTGCAGAAATTATGGGCTTTGAATTAGCAAAAGAATTCGAAGTTGAAGTTACAGTCTTGTACTCTGTAACTGTAAATGCTCGCACTGAAGAGGCTGCACAGGATGCAATTCACGATATTGATTTTGATTCTGTACAATATAATTCAGATTCAATTGGTTACCTATCGTCTTCAATTGACAGAATAGATATTTAGTAGGGGGCTACTAAAGGACCTGAGCATGTCTATACGTAAACTGCTCACTTTTAAAATCCCTGCAAATTTTGGGACGTCCCGCCGACCAGTCATTGTCAAGTCGACACGCCGTTTATGATAGGTGATCTTCATCACAATGTCCGATTTATCCATATCTAACTATCCCGATTTGCATATGTCAGTCAGTCCTGCTATACTTAGAATTCAACAACAAACAGAAAAGAGAAAACCTATGGCACATGACCTAGAAATACAAAACGGCAAGACATCTTTTGCGTCTTTCCGTGAACCTGCATGGCATGGATTGGGTACTGTATTCACAGAGGAAAAAACAACCGCAGAAATGCTAGAGGCTGCAAGTCTCAATGGTTGGAATGTTCGTCTTGAGGATTTGGAAACCCCTACACATCTAACAAGCGACAAGGCGTACCAATATGTCTTGCGTACTAATCCTACCGATAACACACAAACCGACATTCTTGGTGTCGTTGGTGAGCGTTATCATGTTTTGCAGAATGAGGATTTATTTTCATTCGGTGATAACATTCTTGATGGTGGTGGTCGTTGGGAGACTGCTGGCTCAATCAAGGGTGGTCGTGTCGTGTTCGGTGCGTTAGCACTAGAGCGTGAAACAATCCTTGACCCTAATGGTGTATCTGATAAGGTAAAAACTTATTTGCTCATCAACACATCACATGATGGCTCAATCGCTATTCAAGCAAGCATAACACCTGTTCGTGTTGTGTGCGCTAACACTCTCAACCTTGCTCTTGGTGGCGTAGGTCGTAAGAAGAATAAGGGAATCAAGCAATCATTCAAGATTCGCCACACACAAACTGCAAGCGGTAAGGTGCAAGTTGCTCGTGAGACTCTTGGTCTTGCTAATGCATACATGGACGAATTTGACATCATGGCTAAGGCAATGATTGAGAAAGAGGTTAGTGCGCTTGATTTCAATAAAATCATTCTCGCTGCTTACGCTAAGCCTGAAAAGGATTCTAAGGGTTCACTAAAGAAGTGGGAAAATAAAGTTGATGTAATCAACGATATTTACACTGGTGAATTCAACGGAATGATTGCGGGTAATGCGTGGGGTGCTTTCAATGCACTAACCGAACGCCTTGACTGGTATCGTTCTGCTCGTGGTGGTTCTAACGAATCTATCCTTGCAAGCGCAAGCGGATTTGACCCTGCTATCAACGCAGAAAAAAATCGCTTACTAAAAGTTGTGCAGAATGTAATGCAACTCGCATAACAAAAAATTCCTGAGCAAGAATTAAAACTGCTCGCATGGAGTGTTAGCATAGTTGGTTAATGCGCTACCCTGTCACGGTAGAGATCACGGGTTCAAGTCCCGTACACTTCGCAAATAAATATTCATTGCAATGCATAAAAATTTGGGACGTCCCCTGTGATCTACATCACATGAGATTTTTAACTAAATAACTTTACGAGAGGGTGATATTTTCCCCAAAAAATCTTTACGATAGAGTTGACATTTCCCAGGATCTAGGCTACAATTAATATATGACCCAACAAGTTGCAATATATGAAATGAACTACTCCTGCTCTCCTGGTGGCGTTGACTGCTGGGAAGCAACTATTCAAGGTTATGGGACTAGCACTACCGCCTCTGACTTTAAGACTGCTGGACAGGCTCTTAATTGGGTGCTTGACAGATACCCTGATGAAATGCTAGAATTAGTAGTAACCTCACTCCCCGCCTATGAAAAGGAATATGCTTGAACACCATAAATGACCTAATTAATGAAATCTACGATGACAACTTCTCTCACCTAGAGTTTGAAGAAAATATGGGGGGAACAGATTGTGACTGCCATATCCACATTACACTAAACACTATTGTCAAGTATGCAGGAATAGAGGTAGGCTAATGAAAGTTAGAATCAGTCTTGAACAAACCATAGACCTAGAAGATGCTATGTCTAATGATATAGGGTTTGAACTCTACGGTCCACCTGATATGAGCAATGATGATAAGATAGATTATTTAATGGCTCGCTTTGCTGAGGACATAGACACCATGGTAAAGTATGATGAAGTCTTGGGCAACATCTCAATAGAATACATAGAGGACTAATAATGCTAGGTTATGAACTATCTGATTTAAATATGATGATTGCTAATGTAAACATTGCTTCTGAGCAATTGGGTAATTCAGGTATTGCTAAGGGGCTAGATGAAGTATCTAGTTTCTTGCAAGG
>Ga0214921_10004717_pt1 | contig 19832 bp, 20 predicted proteins | sample LL1505_MetaG_FD_177992 | JGI IMG/M metagenome (GOLD analysis project Ga0214921, IMG submission 177992) | Freshwater microbial communities from Lake Lanier, Atlanta, Georgia, United States - LL-1505 | ecosystem: Environmental > Aquatic > Freshwater > Lake | place: USA: Georgia | collected...
CAAGATTACCTTGGTGATTACTATTTTGTTTCAGGAAGAGCTGGAAGTCGTAATAAGGATCCTAATAAATATTTAAATGATGCTTTAATATTAGAAAAAGCTTATCAAGAAGCAATAGATACAAATGATCCAATTCATATTCGCTATGCATTTTATTGTGCACAAAGTTATAATTCTTGTAATGAAAGATATAAAGCAATTGAATGGTATAAGAAAACATTAACTTTAAATAATTGGACTCAAGAAAAGTACGTTTGTTGTATGGAGATTTATGATTTATACGAAGCTTTAAATAGATCAGTTGAAGGGCTTTATTATTTAGTTGAATCTTTTAAATATGATAAAGAAAGAGTTGAATGTTTTTATCGTTTAATTAAGTATTATTGTATTTGTGGTCATTCTGAAATATCAAATTTATATTACAATGGGATTAAAAATTATTATGAAAATAGTTATTCTTTAAATAATCAGGCAGAAAAATTATTTGTTAAAACCAATGAAGCTATTTTCTATTTGCCTTATTATATGATTATAGTAGGAGATAAGATAAAACAACATAAAATTTGTGCAAAAATGTATGAAATTATTTTTCATCATCAATTTACAAGTATTCCACAATGGTGGATTAATAATTTATTTTATAATATTCAATTTTGTATAAATGAATTACCATTAACGGATATTTTTATTAATAATATGTTTTCATATATTGAAAAATTAAAAAAAAGTAATATTCATCTTGATAATACTCATACTCAAATTATTACAAGAATTGTTGATAGATTTAGACCAGTGTTTTCAAGAGATAATATTATAAACACACCAAAAAATAAAGAAAAGATAACAACAATGTTAACTATTACAACTTGCAAGAGATTAGATTTATTTAATCAAACAGTAAATTCCATATTGAATCATTGGCAAGATTTGAACCAAGTTGATTATTTTCTAGTGGTAGATGATAATTCAAGTGAAGAAGATAGAAAGAAAATGAAAGAATTATATCCTTTCTTTAATTTTTATATGAAAAAACCAGAAGAAAAGGGTCATCGTGAAAGTATGAATATTATTTGGAATAAGTTAAATGAATTAAAACCAACTTATTGGATTCAAATGGAAGATGATTGGTTGTTCTTCCAAAAGGGTAATTATGTTACTCAGGCTATTAATTTGTTAAATAAATACGAAGCTATGAAAATTAATCAAATTGTTTTTAATAGAAATTATGGATTAATGTATTCTGATTTGGAGAGAATAGGTGGAATAAACTTGAGTAATGAATTAATTTTACACGAGAAAAAAGAAGGTTTAGTAGGTAAAAACTGCGGGTATTGGCCACATTATTCATTACAACCATCTGTAACTAGAGTTAGTGTAATTTTAGAATTAGGAAATTATGATTCACCTAATAAATTTTTTGAAAGAGATTATGCAGAAAAATATTTTTCAAAAGGTTACAAGACTGGTTTCTTCCCATCTATTTATAGTTTACATATTGGTAAACAACATTGGGAAAAAGATGGTAAAAATGCATATGCTTTAAATGAAACAGCCCAATTTAATAATACTAATAATACTAATAATAATATGCAAGGATATTCTAATGTTTTCAATCAATCTATTAATTTATATAAAAATATAACTAACAAACAAGAATTATTCTCTTCATTTCGTAAAAATACAGGTATTTTTGGATTTATTGACAATGGAGATTTTCCTCCAGATTCGGAAGCAGTATCAAAAGCATTATCATTTGACTCAAAATTATATGAAACTTATACTGCAGATTTAAAACAACGTAAAATAGTAGGATATGGAAACGAATTACCAAAGTTTGGTATGTATAATAATTTAGATAGTCGGCATATTATGTTGTCTATATTTTTATTTAATAATTTATCTAAAGTACCTGATACAATCGTTGAAATTGGCGGCGGTTTCGGTAATTGGTTTTATTTAAATAAAATACATAATTTTAATAAATGGACTATTATTGATTTACCACACATGTTAGAATTACAACAATGGTACTTGAAAGAATTAAAAGTTGATACATCTAGATGTAATAGTATGTCTGCTTATGATTATCAAATTAATGAACCTATTGATTTGGTACTTGGAGTTCATAGTCTAAGTGAATTTTCAATTAATATATTTAATGATTATTTTAACAAAGTAATAACTAAAGCCAAATACTTTTATTATTGCTATCATAACTTTATGCCTCATATAGATTTAATTAATACTAAACTGAAAACTATTGAAAGTCAATTTACATTGTTAGATTCATTTAAGAGTGAAAATGGAGATGTAACTAATTGTTTGTATATAAATAAGAATAGTTCAGGTACAAAATTAATTATTACAGAGGATATAGATTCAGAGAATGAAGAAAAATTAGAAGCATATGTAAAAGAATTAGAAAGTCCAAATATTCCTTTAACAGGTAGTATGATGGACCATCTTTTACAAATCATTGAAAAGATTAAAAACAAAACCCCTTTTGGGTTAATTCGTCCTAGCGATGGAGAACATACTATATTATTAAACGAAAGTTTGACCAATTGTGATAATTGGACCTTTACTAAAGATGGTATATTAAATCAACATTTAAAAGAAGCAGTTAGTACTGTAAATCCAAATTTATATATTGGTATTCCTTGTAATAGTTGTAACAAGCCTTGGAATTGTACAGATAAGATATATAATAATTTTATAAATACTTTTAAAGTACCAATAAAACAGAGAACATATGCAAATATTTTTGGAAATTCAAATTGGAAGACATTTATTGATTTTATAAAATCATATACAGAAAAGTTTAGTTTAATTACTTCCGGAAATAAAGATTTTGCAGAAACTTTTATAATTGATAAATATCTTGTAAATGATTGGGATGAAAAATGGGAAGGAGAAACAGAAAGATTATTTAAATTTATTGAAAATAAGAATAATGAGTTGATTCTTTTTTCAGCTGGTCCATTAAGTAAAGTATGGGTTCCTATGTGTATGAAAAAGAATCCAAATAATATGTATGTAGATGTTGGTGGTGCAATTGATATATTAAGTAAAGGAACCACTACACGATTATATACAAATGAAAAGCATCCATTTAGTAAAGAATTTTGTGTTTTTAAGGAATAAAAATAATCTAATTATGTATAATGAGCTTTGCGCCTTTTATACAGAATAAATCTAATTTCGATAATTTCAAATTAAAAGATAAAAAAAAGTTAAGAACTGAAGAAAATAAGAAATTTTATTGCGGCGAATCACCTGGTTTTTGGCAATATGAGAAAAAATGGGATGTAATAGATACCGAATCACATTTAATTACACCTGGTGTAGGAACCAAACAAAAATTAGATGTAGCAATGGTTGAAAAATTACATCCTAATAATTATGAATTACCTGTAGCAAATGTTACACAAAGAGAACAAGATGAAAAGTTTTATTTTCCAGCTTATTTCACTGGTCCAGGAAGTGGTTTTGGAAATTTAAATGTTAGTAGTTCTATTAGAACGGGTGAAAATACTCGAACAGAAACTAAAGATTTTAAGGCACAAAAAGAATCAGAAGTTTTAGAGAGATGGGATTTTATTGACGATAGATGGGCAAAACCAGAAAATTTAGTGATGGATATGCCACGTGGAGGAGATAGTACTAGAAAACCAGAAATAAATCTATGTGTTGAATCAAGACTTGACGAATCGCGAGAGTTTGCATTTAGGTATTAATCTTAACGTATTTTAATGGAACAAAAAGGTTTAAAAAAAATAGATTCAAATGATGAATCATTTGAATATTATAAAAGTTTAAAATCATTTCACATGGCTATGAAATTAAAAGATTCAGATAAAGACAAGTCATTTGAATATTTTAAACAATCTTTTAAATATGCAAATTTAGCAAAAAAAAAGAATAATACTAAAGAAAGAATTGATATATTAGAAGAAACTGAAACAGAATGTAATAAATATATTAATTTAACTGTAGAAAAAACAATAGAAAGAGAAGATGATAAAGTAATAGACCTAAATTTATTTGATATTATAGAGAAAGGTGAATTAGATTTATTAAAAAATATAAAATCTTATCATTTGAACTTTAATGTTTATGACGAAGAAGGAAATACACCTATTCATAAAGCTATTAAATATGGAGATACTACTTTTATAAAAATGGGATTAAAATTGGGAGCTCCTATTGATATTGTAAATAAAGCAGGAAATACTGCATTAGAATATGCTTGTTTAGAGAAGGATCCAAATATGATAGAGTTTTTATTAAAAAATGGTTCAGATATGAAAAAGCATTTGTTATTTAGAGAAGGTAATAAGAAAAACAAAAGTAATCAAAACTATATTGATTGTAGTATTATTTTAAAAATCATATTTTCATATCCAGAAGCGGAAAGCTATGATGAATTAAATTTTTTATTGGATGTATTTAAAAAGGATGAATTAATAGATTTTAATGAACACACTTATTTAGATTTAATTAAATGTCTAAATACTTTATTAAATAAAATAAATAAAGATAATAAGGAAACTTATTTATTAATAATTAGAGAAGAATTAACTTATCCTTTAAAAGCGTCATTAGGTTGTCCACATAATAAATTAGAAATATTATTAACTTATTTAGTCCCTTTTATTGAATATCCCTTTAATGTATCTGAAGATTGGTATATAAATTTGGAATTAAAATATTTAATTATAAAAAATTTGAAACAAAAAGATTTTTTCAAAACCAATTTATTAAATTTTTTGTGGGAAAATTATATTAAAAATAATATTTTGCAAGATGAATATTTAGGAAACTTAATATCCCAATGGGTATCAAAAATAAAAGTATAAAATAAATATATAAATTTATTTTCTATTTATATATTATATAAAGGATGAGTTTTAATCGTTTAAACTATGATAACTGTGCTTATGCTAAAACATTGCAAGAAAGTACATCTTCATTGGAATGGAATTTATATTTGGGCAAATTCGAAAACAAGAAAACCTGCCCTGTAGGAGACTTTACAAATAACTTAGAATTTGGCACTAGAGCAGATGTAGAAAGTGATTTATGGGGTGTTATCAGACAAGATTCTAAATGCCCTGAAAAAAAGTATGACCCCAGCAAACCCCGTGTAAGAGGTGATTTGACTGCTGCCAGAGCTTGTGATACTATTTTTTATATTACTCCTACTAATATGAAAATGCCTACCTCTAATGGTTTTGATAACAGAAAATTAGGAGGCTTTTAATTTCTCTATTTTTAGTTAATTAAAATAAACTTAAAAGTTAAAATAAATTTAATTTAAAAAATATATAATAAAAATTATCTAATCTTATTATATATATGTCTTTCAATAGAACAAGATACGATTATTGTGCAACTGATGCATACACTAGTAGAAGTGTAAATGAAGGAAATTATCGTTTATTCCCTGGTTTTGTAGAAAATAAACAAGAATGTTTATCTTACAATGGACCAAGAGGTTCTAAAGCTGATGTGTCTACTAATAACAGAAATGATTTATTAGATTGGGGTAAAATGGCTCACGTAGAATCTCAATTAACGAGCAGAACTATTACTTTATCTAGATGTAATGAAAATCAAGCAGATATGGATTATACTAAGAATCCTGTTGTTAATAAATTAGAATGTTCTGCAGGATTAAACACTGAAGACAGTAGATTTACTAACCCTGTTCAATCTTATCGTTCTATGAGTACTCTTGAATTACAACTTGAACCTTTTTTATTCTCTAATCCTCAATGCCACGTTATTGATGATAGAATTGGCTTGGATTCTAGAAATAAAATTAAAGATTCTTATAGAATTCCCAATGCAACCTATTTAGATTATGGACAAGCATTACCAAGAGAAAACACACAAGCTCCTTCTATTGGATATGACCCTTGTATTAGCGACAATTCTTGTCCTAAATAAATTATTAAACGATTAAATAAATTAAATTTATAAAAATTTAATTTATCCTTAATTATAATATGGAAAGTATATTATTAGGAGCATTAGCTGTTACTGGTTATAATTCATCAAAGAAAAATAAGAATCCAAATAAAAAAACTTATGATCAAAATGAATTAAATTCAACTTATAAATCAAATATTGAAAATACAATGAATAAATTAGAGAAGATACAAGCGAGTACATTGAAAGAAAATAAACCAGAATATTTCACACAATTTGATCAATTAACTTTTGATAGTATTTCTGATCCAGTTACTATTGCAGATGCACATATTACAATTACTGGGTTAGATACTGGAATGCAAAAAGCAATTAATTTTTATAATGGATATTCTAATGTACAAGATGATTTAAATTATCAAGTAGTTAGTAAAGAAAAATTTACCCATAAAAATATGGCACCAAATACCTCTAGAAGAGATTATACTATTGCCGATGATACTAGAGCTACTAGAAGATTAGAAGCATTTACTGGTGTTAATGATAATTGGGTCCCTAAACAAGAAAAATATCCATTATTTGAACCAATGAAAAATTTAAGTTATGTTCAAGGTATGCCTGTATTTACTGATTATTTAGATGATAGATATTTAGCTTCTAATAAAAATAATAATGGTAACTTACCTTTTACAAATAATGTATTTGTAAGACCTGGTCTTGATGGACAAACTCGTCAAGGTTTAGGTACAGTATATCGTGTCAATCCTCGTACTACAGATGCATTAAGAGGTGATAATAATCCTAAAATTTCATATTTAAATAAGCCTCTTGAAACCATTAAGAAAGGGGAAATGAGAGGTGTTGATTATAATATTACTAAATATAAATTACCGGATTTCAGAATACAAAATTTTACTGATTTAGTTCCAAATAAAGCTGAAATAACTGGGAGAATTAAAACTGGTAAATTTACTAATATTGCAACTCAAAGAAATGAAGCTGAAGTTTATTACCCTGGTCACGCTACTAATACAAATATGGGAGATGGTCCTGACAAAACAAAAACCTCATTTTCAGCTGCTAAAAGACAAGAATTATATAACGATCCTACTCACGCAGTTAATGCTGTAAATGTAAGACCTGTATTTACTAATGCAGAAAGTTATCCTAATAGAGATAATCAAAGAACTACAGCTAATTATTCTGGAACTGGTTTTGTTTCAGCTTCAGATGAAGGTAGTTGGGTTCCTTATTCTGATTTAGCTAGACAAACTATCAGAGAAACTAGTAGTCATAATGTTATCTTGGGAGCAAATCCAGAATTTACTGGACCTAATGCAATTTATAATGATAAAGCTAGACAAACTATTAGAGAAACTAGTAGTCATAATGTTATTTTAGGAGCAAATGTAGAAGTAGCAGGACCTAATGCTACTTACGATGATAAAGCAAGACGTACTATGAGAGAAACCACTAGTCACAATGTTATTTTAGGTGCAAATCCTGAAATTGCTGGACCTAATGCGATTTACGAGGATAAAGCTAGACGTACTATCAGAGAAACTACTAACCATAATGTTATTTTAGGTGCAAATCCTGAAATTGCTGGGCCTAATGCAACTTATGTTGATAATGCCAGACAAACTATTAGAGAAAAAACTAGTCACAATGTTATTTTAGGAGCAAATGTAGAAGTTGCTGGACCTAATGCTGTTTACGATGATAAAGCTAGACAAACTATCAGAGAAACAACTAGTCACAATGTTATTTTAGGAGCAAGTGTAGAAGTTGCTGGTCCTAGTGCTGTTTACGATGATAAAGCTAGACAAACTATCAGAGAAACAACTAGTCATAATGTTATTTTAGGAGCAAGTGCAGATGTTGCAGGTCCTAATGCAACTTACGAGGATAATGCTAGAAAAACTATCAGAGAAGGAACTAGTCATAATGTAATTTTAGGAGCAAGTGCCGATGTACCAGGTCCAAACAATACTTATGTCGATAAAGCTAAACCAACTATTAAACAATCTACATTGTATACAACTCCAGGGATGAATGTAACTTCCTCCGTACCAGTAACTTATGCTAGAGATGCAAGAGATAAAGCAAAAACTACTCATCGCGAAACTACAGAAGATACTATTTATGAAGGTCCTTTACACGGAGTCGATAATTATGCGGGTTATACTAGAGATGCAAGAGATAAAGCAAGAACAACTGTAAAAGAAACTACTCTCTTAACAGATTATCACGGTGGATTATCTGGACCCGTTGAAAGACCTGAATCTCATATTGCTGCTGATAATATGACTATCAGAGAAACCAGAGAAATTTCTATGTATAACCGCCCTGCAAATGGTGGTGCTGATAGAGCTGGTCCACAATTTAATAAAGAAACTCTTAGAACAAATTGTAAAAGAGATACTGTTTATTATGTATCTCATCCTTCTAGACCATTGGATCAATCAGTAATGCCTTCTGGAACAGAACAATATAAACATAAATGTATTGAAAATAAAAAACCACAACTAAGTTATGGTAATTATTATACTAATAATGCATTTATTAACACGTTAAATCAAAATCCTTATGTGAATGACCTTCATCATCAAAAGAATGTACAGTACGACGATTATAAATTATTTAAATAACAATCAAGCCCTTTTCTATATCCTTTTGAATGTCATCATAAAATTGGAAAAGTAATTCTCCTTCTTCCTCTTCACTTTTCTTAGTAATTTCGTCTGAATGTGTTATCAATATATTATTAATATAATTATAAGCTTCTATAACTTGTAGGCGAGAACGCGCACCAGTTATAATAATATTCCCTTTTTTGAAAATAAAAATACTTGTTTCTTTATTTTCAACATTGTCAGCCTTGGGTGTGTATTTAATAATCACACAAGCTCTGCTACAAGGTTCATACATACACTTGATTTTCTTCTTTTTTAGTAAATCGTGTAATTTCTCTCTGTCAATTTGAATACTAATTTTGTAATTGCAATAAATCATATCAATCTTAAAATTAAATATTCCTACTTTATCTGTTTCCTCTACAAATGTAATTTCTGTAATCTTTTCATCCTCTATTTTACCCTTAACTTGTTTCAATCTGTTTATGATTTTATTTAATACAGTGTTTACATTGTTAATGTTTTTACAACCGGACATTTGAATACTCCCATTCTTAAATAACTTTACATTTATTTTTGGCATTCCTTTATCCTTTTTATCTTTCTTTTCAACTAATGGTCCATCATCTACTCTTACAATCAGTGTAATTGAATTATAAAAGTTATTGACCAAATTAGCAGAATCCTTCTTCTTTTGAGTTAAATTATTTCTTTTACTTGGCTTCTTTAACTCAATTAATGTTCTAATACTATCTTTATTTCTCTTTACAGTTAAAATATCATTCTCGTTTAGTGTCATATATTTCTCAATATTATCCAAATTTAATTTACTACCCAAAAAGCAAGAACAACACATTGTTGCAACATCAACACCTTTAGGTAACCCATCTATTTCTAATTTATTGATATCAATCAACTCCTTCAGTTTAGTGGCAGATTTAGTTTTCTTCATTTTATTATTTAAAGAAATAAGGCTTTAAGTAAATTAATTATCATTTTTTTCTTTACTATAATAATGTTAGATTTTCTAAAAAATTCAATAGATATTAAAACTTATAAAGGAAATGTAAAGCAAAGAGTAAATGATAAATCAAAGAAATCTATATCAGGAGGTGCTAAAACTAACTCTATTATTATTACTGGTGTAAGACTTCTTAAAAATTAATTTAATTCTAAAAAATGTTTCCTACACAATGCCATATACATTTCGTTACCACCTACCAATACTTGATTATTATTTTCAGATGAAATACGGTGAGAAAAACTAGCTTCAGTCCCGTCTCCACAAGTTTTACACAATGAATTAATTTTATAACATTTATTTGAATAAGGTATTAAATCCAAGATTTGTCCAATTGGTTTTCTTTTAAAGTCTCCATCTAATCCTCCAACAATAACGTGTTTATTATTTACTTCTACCCATTTAATAACAATTTCTTTAAGGTCAGAAAAAAACTGTCCTTCATCAATAATTATTAGATCATAGTCAATTATTTTATCATTTAACATTTCTAGTTTTTGAACTGTCTCACAGTTTTCGGCTTCAAGAGAATGAGATACTATTTTATTATTATCGTATCTATTATCAATTAGAGGTTTAATAACTAATACTTTTTTATTAATAGTCTTAGCTAATCTAATTTTCCTAATTAATTCTGATGATTTACCTGAAAACATTGGGCCAATTATCAACTCGAGCATTTTATTAATATATTTAATTACTATTTAAATATATTATTAAATCAATTTTTTGGTAAAATATTACCATTGCTGTCAATACAAGGTCTTTCAAGTTTTGATTCACCTACATTCATTTTTTGATAAATACTGTAGCCTAATCCTAATAAAACCCAAAATAAAAAAAATAAAGCAATAAAGCTTTTAGTGAAAGCATAAATAATCATAAAAAATAATACTAAACCAGCATTTCCTAATATTTCATAATTTCCCTCTAAAGGACCTAAAGGGCCTCTAAGTTTAGTTGCTGCAGGATTATAATAACTCTCTTCATTTATCATATAATTACAAATAGGAACATTAGAACTCATTTTATATATATATATTCTTAGATTTTTTTTTAGTTTAAACAATTAATTTTATGTCTAATTATATAATGGAAAAGATTCTATCTTTTGATGTAGGTATCATTCATTTAGCTTATTGTTTTTTTACAAAAAAAGATGGTAATTGGGATATTTTGGATTGGGCGATTATTGATTTAACTGATAGAGAAGACCATAAATGTTCTATGTGTACTAAACCCGCTAAATTATTACAGAGTTATGGAGGGGACAAATATTATTGTAAAATTCACTCTAAGAATTTGGTAGTTAAACCGGTTCCTTTTGAAGAACATTTTCAAACTTTAGAAAAGAAAAAATCGAATGCTTGTGACTATTTAACCGGTAATGAAAAATGTAATAAAAACTGTATGTATGCACAAAATGAGTCTTCCTATTGCACTCCTCACGCTAAAAGAGTATATACTACTTTAGAGGCAGATATGAAACTTAAGAAAGTAAAAAACACCGGTGTCAAAGACTTGGATTTCGACGACACTCGTTTAAAACTAGTTATGGAATTAGAAAAAAGAAAGCATTTATTGGAAGCTAATGTAGTGGTGATTGAAAATCAACCTTCCTTTAAGAATCCTAGAATGAAAAGTATATCAGGAATTATATATGATTATTATATGATTCGAGGTATGGTAGATAAAGAAATTACTAAATCAAATATTAATAGAGTTAAATTTATGTCTCCCTCTAATAAAATTAAATTAGCAACAGATGGAGAAACTCAAGCAATAGTTAAATTAAAAAATACAGATGAATCTAAAGCATATAAAATGACTAAAAGTTTAGCTGTTAAATATGCAACTGAAATGGCCAAGCACTTACCCGAATGGTTAGCTAAATTTAATTCTCATAAGAAAAAGGATGATTTAGCTGATGCTTTCTTACAAGGGGCTTATTATTTTGAAATGAATTGTGTAGAGAAAGAAAAAAAGAAAGCAAAACCGATTATACAAATTGACATACCATAAAATAAATTATTTCCTTTCACACTTTACAAAAGTTTTTGGATTCATTTTTAAACCCTCTTGTTTTAATAGTTCAATAAAAGCATCATGTTCTTCTACTTTAGATTCAGTTGACATTGATTCCAAGATATAATTTGGAGCAGTTTCATATTTAAATGTATAAGGAAACTTAATATTATCCAAGCACTTTTTAATAATGGTTACAGTATTACCTATTTCACCAGTGGAAACAATTTCAACTTTAGAAATTATTTTATATGGCTTTTCTTTTCTATACTTTTCTATTAATTCATATAATTCATTTGCTTCTGGAAAAAGACTAGTTACAAATTCCTTTTCCTCAACACAATAATCCAATAAAGAAGACTCTATATCTTCTTCTCTTCTCTTTTCATCAAGTTTATAAACAACTTGTTTCCATAAATCATTTATATCTTTACTGATTTTTCTAGATAAATCCTTAAAAATTTTTATTAATGTTTTATTATCTTCAACTGCGTGATCTTTATCAACATCTCTCAAAGAAACTTTAATAATATTATCATCAAGAATCTCGTCAACACTCGCAAAAGTTTCCTTATTTAAGGTTACTATTTTATTAAAGTTTGCACGGCGCTTTTTTGTAGAATCGGCAAAGTTCATAAAGAGCTTACAATTATACTCAACTAAATTTCCTTCAAAATGAGTAGTCTCGTCTTTCTTTTCAGTAAAGACTACTAATACTATTTCACCTAGACTAGGTTTATCAATATTATAAAATGGAATTTGTAAATTGGACATAATATTTAGGTTTATTGGTAATAAATATAAATATCAATTTTTAAGACAAAACTAAAAACCTTAGGTTTTTAGTTTTAATAATTTAAATCTTTGATTTAAATTGACTTGTTCGAAAAAATCTTTCTAGACCCGAAGGGGCTGTAAGGCTTTGCCGTGATTTTTTCGAATTAAGTCTATAAACAAAAGTAACTAATAAAGTAAATAACTAAATCAAATAGCCAAATTAAATAGCCAAATTAAATAGCCAAAATCAAATAGCCAAAATCAACCAACCAAATTCAACTAGCCTTACCCCTTAAACAACAATATTCTTCTTATTAACCTTTAACCCCATCGTCTTTTGCAAATTTAAACTATTAGATTCAATAGGTTTACTTCTTTTCAATACTAATTCATCATCTATATGTTCTAGTTTATTTGCAGTAAAATTACCACTAGACTTTTTATAAGATTCTTCAATTTGTAATTGTCGGGTAATCATTGGAGGGTGCAGCAACAAATATTCTTTATTATTAAATTTAAAAAGATCTCTAAATTCATTTATTTTAAGAACACCTCCAAAATCTTCTAGTAACAACCAAGATGGAGCTGGTAAAATCCTTGTAAATTCTCCATAGGTCTTGTAATACATTAAATTCAACAATGACTCACGTTTCCAAGTAGATGAATCATTTAAATCAATATTATATGATTTAGCACAGTTCCAAGAACAAAAATTACCTACACAATAAAATATATTATTAAAATAATCTTCAGGTAATTCTACAGCAGGCTCCTCAAAAGAATTTTTACACCATAAACATTTAGTTCCTGTTCTAAATTTAATGTTATAGACATTTACCTTGTTAATATTTTTTCCGAACATAAATATTTTTTCTGTCTCCATTAACTTTTGTTTGATCATTTGGTCATCATTAATAACTACAGTTGGTTTCTTTTTCAAATCTTTCTCTGATTTTATAAAAATCTTATCTTCAACTACTTCTTCATTAACTACATCTTCTAATGAAATTGGTAGATGCATAATAATAGGTTCTTCATCAGAATTAACTTTGATTTCTTCACACTTATTCTCTATAATTTTGTTTTTAGGTTTTCTACCTCTCTTTTTTAAAAGTGGTAAATTTTGTTCTTTATCCTGCATTTATATTATTGGTATCATCTCTTTAAAATTATTTAATAATTATCTTAAAGATGTGTTTAAGTGTTTATAGAAATACTTGGGATTGATACAGCTTTCTTTTTCCCTTTCTTAGATTCAGATACATTTTCAACTGATAATAGTCTTTCGTTATTAGATACAGAATCTTGAGTATCTGAAGTACCTGCTAAAGTAGTAGATGTTTTAATTCTATTTAAAATTGCTCTAACATTATCTGGTACATTTATTTCAGAAACAGTTTTTCTTGGTTCCCCTAGCGTAGGTGCATTCATAAAACTTGGTTTAGAAGGAGTTTGAACGGGCATTTTTACTGGCATTTGTACTGGCATTTGTACTGGCATTTGCATTGGCATTTGCATAGGCATTTGTTGTTGGCTTTGGGCCTGAGCTTGTTGCCTTTGCATTTGTTGTTGCATTTGTTGCATTTGTTGCTGTTGTTCTCTCATTTGTTTTCTCATTTCATTTTCTTTTTCTTTTTGTTTTTCAATATTCATTTCCTGAGGAGACATAAAGTTTGACTTTTGTTTTTGGGGATTAATTAATCTACTAATTAATTCTGGATTTTTATTAAGAGCTGACTCTAATCCTGGAATAGTTGATTGTGATTTTGAGAAATGAAATGCGCTACCTGATGCAACTAATAATAATACTAATTTAATTTCAGGAGGCATTCCTTTTCCAGTGCCCTTATACTTTTCATAAAGTTCCTCTAATACTTCATCGTAAGAATCTGCTTCAACTGACATATGTTCCCCCCACCCTTCCAAGTGAAAATCAAAAGGATCATACTTTTCATTTAAAAATTCAACAATTGATACACCATTTAATAAAATATTTTTATAAAGTCTAATACCATTTTTCTTATCAACAAAACTCTTCAATAATTCATACTCATATTCCATCTCTTCCAAAGACGAATTGAAATCATAATCTTTTGTCAAAGAAAAACCTTTTTGTTTAATTTCTGATAATTTTCTTAATAATTCGATTTTTTTCATTCTTGTTTCTTGAGGAGTAAGTTGTTGAGTTACTTTTGGTTTAATAAAACTAGAAGGATTACTAGTACTAAAAGAAGGTGTGGATGCAACAACAGGAATCGTAGTTGGTTTGCTACTGAAATTTACCGTATCAAATCTATCTCTAGACCTACTACTATATTTACTACTCACACTTTTTTTACTGCTCTTACTGCTACTACTGCTATCAGAATACTTTTTAACTGAACTTGTTGATTTACTAGATTCGGAATCTGATTGCGGAATTTCACTCGATTCTACATTTTCAATTTTCTCGGGAATAGTTTTGTCGTCATTTGCTAGTAAATTAAAATAATAATCAGTATCTGACGTTTTCTTAGCTTCATCTATTTTTCCTTTTTTATCATATAACTTGAAATTCACTTCGGTTGATGTATCAGATTCAGGCATATTATAATATTATATAAATAAACTTTTCTTTAAATTAACGCACATAATTATAATCACCTACTCCTTACCCCGGTGAAAGCTTCCATAGTATCTTGTTTAGATAAATAAGATGAGATTAATACAAAAACAATAGCTAATGCTAGAGCAAAAGTTGGAGATTTATTAGCTTTCATTATTATTAAAAATAAAAATACAATTCTAAAAATAGGATTATGAAATAATTTTCTGATATAAGGAGGTAGTTCTGGTCTAATTGACGCAGCATAAAATAATATTAAGATTACTAAAATTGCTTTAACATAAGAATTATCTAGTATGTCATCCATATATTTATTTTAGAATTTAATTTTATTAAATATTTTATCTAGAATATAGAAATAGTATAAATATGAATTATTGTAGTATTAACGAGGCTTGGGGACAAGCTAATTATATTTCAAAGCAGTTTAATAAAGTTAATAATAACTCAGAAAAAGTTATAAAAAATAAAAAAAAACATATAGAAAAATTTACAAATTCTAATAAAATTAATAAAAATAAAATTAATCCCTGTAATTCATTCATTACTCATATGAAAACTTGTTCTCATTGTAGAAATAAGATGAGAGAACATTTTAAACCAAAAATAGTAGAAAATTTTGAAGACATCATTCAAAACAATAGAGATGTTATTGTTTTAATATTAATTGGATTATGTTTTATGATATTTTTTAATATGTTAATGAATGTAACATCTAAATAATTATTTTGGAAACCATTTAATTAAAAGTATGTTTGGTTCAAAAAATTCTGTTTTAAATCCATTTTTATCAACCTTTCTAATTATATAATCTTTACATTCAACTAAAGAATACAAGGGTAACCCTATAATAAATTGTGGTATTGAATACCAAGTAAAATAATAATTTGCGCTACTGGCTAAAATTATTTTTTTTTCTACTTTTTCTAGTATTTTATTAAAAGTTTCTTTTTTTTTATCTTCTCGTTTTTTCTGTTCTTTTATTAATTTATCTGCTTTAACCATTGTAATTATTGAGAAAATATTATAAAAAAAATATATTATTATTATTTAATATGGACATAATAAAAGAAATATTAGATGAGATTATAGAAAATATAGAAAATTCAGTTATAGAAAAACCAGTTCTAGAAAATATAAAAGAATCAATTCTTGAGACTATAATAGAACCAGTTCTTGAAAATATAATAGAACCTGTTCTTGAGACTATAATAGAACCTGTTCTTGAGACTATAATAGAACCTGTTCTTGAGACTATATTAGAACCTGTTAAAAAAGAAGAACCTAAAATAAATACATTATGTTTTAGTGGAGGTGGAATAAAAGGTCTTGCCTTTATAGGAGCATTAGAACATTTATTAGAAAAAAAAATATTTGTACTTGAAGATATTAAAACTTTTGTTGGAAGTTCTGCAGGTTCAATGTTATCTTTCTTATTAAATATTGGTTGGAAGATAAGTGAGATTAAAGCATTTTTGTTAAATTTTAATTTTGAAAAATTAATTAGTGGGATTAATAGTTTAGCATTATTTGAATCATATGGAATTCAAGATGGTAATAAATTACAATTGCTATTTATTAAGTTTTTAGAAAATAAATTTCAAGTAAAAGATATCACATTTGAGGAGCTTTATAAAAAAACTCATAAAAAATTAATAGTAATAGGAACTAATTTAACAAAAAGTCAAGAAGCGGTATTTAGTTACAAGACTACTCCAAATTTTTCAGTGATATTAGCTTTAAGAATTTCATCATCAATTCCTTTAATTTTTAAACCTGTGAAATATGAAAACGATTTATATGTTGATGGTGGTATCGTTAATAATTTTCCATTAAATCATTGTTCAAAAAAAACAACAATTGGTTTATACATTAAAAATTCTGGAAATTCAATAGAATGTATTAATGATTTTATATTATCTGTTTTAAATACCACTGCAGACACAATTAGCCAAAAAAGTATGAAAAAGTATAAGAAAAATGTTATTGAAATTATAAATACAAATGCTGAATTTATAAAGTTTAATATTAATTTTGAAGAAAGACTATTACTTATAAAAGATGGGTATAATTCCTGTGACGAATTTATAAAGTACTTTAGCCGTTAATTGTTGCTATCATGCCAATCCTCAAATTTTGTTGAAGAATAATCGACTGGTTTTCTTGAACTTAAATTGGTACTAACACTTTTATATTCTTTCATCTTTTCCTCTAATGTTTTTTGTTTAATATTAGTATCTACTTTGTGTAATTTAAATGCTAAATCTAAACTAGTAAAGCCTCCTGTAGAAATTGAATCTTCTAGATACAATGATGAATAATCATTAATTGATGCTAAACCGTCATTCACTTGATAGGCTGCCAATGATGAATTACCTTGATTAATTGTAATTAATTGGTCATTAAATGTTCCATTGTCTTTTCTATTTTCAAATTTACTATTAAAATCAGAAGTACCGCTTATTCTTTCTTGAGGAATACTAATTTGTCCTCTGGATTGTTTAATAGTATTATATTGTTTTAATACATTTGTATCATTAGTTGCATTAAATCCGTGTTTTTTATTTAATTCTTCTATCTTACTTTTAAAATTTTGCTTTGAATCTTCCTTTACTGGAAACATTTTTTCAATATCTTTTACTTCATATTCAAAACTCGTTTTCAATTGAAAGGATTCTTTTTTATTTTTTTGATCTAAAAATTCATTGTAGTTTTGTCTATTCTGAGGATTTGTTAGAACATTATTTGCAATTGAAATATGATTCCATACTTCTTCATTAAAATCTGGATTTTTATCTGGATGTAATTCTTTTGCTAATTTTAAATAATTTTTTTTAATCTTCTTTTCAGAATCATCACGAGTAACACCAATAATTTCATACAAGTTGTATTTCAAATTTTGAAAATTTGTAGACATTATAATATAATATAAAAATATACTTTAAATCTATATTATATTATTATGGTAAACTATAAAGAAAAAATAGAAGGATGTATATATTTATCATCTTTCTTAGAAACATTGGCATTTTTTAACGGAAAATGGGAATTTAATTATGGTAACAAAACTGATACAATTACTGAAGGACTTTTGATTAATTATTTCTTTTTGAATCATTATTATATGATGGGAGGATTAGAAAATATAAATTTTGAACCATTAAAATCATCAGATGACACTCTTTTAATACTTGCTACTGGAGAAGGAGTTTTAAACGGAGGTGGTGAAAAAAATTATATAGAATCCTATTTAAAATATTTGCCAGTACTAAAAGAAGAAGTTCGCATATCTGGAAAATCAACTTTAATATCATTAGAAAAAATAAAAAAAACCAAAAGTATTAAAAGTCTTCCTTATTCTTCAAATAACGGTGGAAACGGATGTGCAATTAGAACAGCTCCTATTGGATTAAAGTATTACAAGAATATAAATCAAGTATGTGAAGAAGCTTTAATAGCATCATTGGTAACTCATAATTATTCGATTGGATTTTTAGGAGGTATTGTAACTGCTTTATTTACTGCTTACGCTGTTGAAAATATTTCACCATTTAAATGGTCCATAGAATTAATTAAGCTTTATAAAAAAAAAGTATTTCATAATTTAATTAAAAAATATGTAGATGAAAATATAGATGATGAAATTGATGATTTTTTCTCCTATTGGGAAAAATACAATGAAGATAGGCTTAATAAGATGAATTTTAGAAATCTTCCTAATTTTTTGAATCCAGGACGCAAAATAGAAGATTTAATAAATTACACGTCAGTAACATATATATCGAAAAAGTCAAGTTATGATAAATTTGGTGGTTCTGGATTAGAAGCAACAATTTTAGCATATGATAATTTATTATTAGCAGCAATACCTGATAAAAATATGATAGTGAATACTGAAAATCCTAAATTTAATTGGGAAGTTTTTGTATTTAATAATGTTTTCTTTTTTGGAGATAATGATTCTATATCTGCTATTAGTGCTAGTTGGTATGGTGCGTATTTAGGAATAGATAAGTGCCCTTTAGAAAAAATAAAGGAGTTAGAATTTTATAAGGAGTTGACTAATCTTATTAAACTCTTTTAGTTATTTAGACAGGAGGTTTTCTTTTTTAGACGGGAGGTTTTCTTTTTTAGACGGGAGGCTTTCTTTTTTAGACGGGAGGCTCCAAATTTCTTACAGTCTCAAGTAAATCTTTAGCAGTTCTAGCACCTTTATAAGTTCCTACTTTATCTCCTACTTCAATAATTACTGTAGGGAAACCTTCTACTTCAAATTCTTTACACTTGCCTTCATTATTAGGGTCATCACATTTGACATCCATTACAGTAATATTTTTTAAGTTTGGGTCTGCATTAACTTGATTTGTAAATTCTTCCCATTCAGGTTGAAATTTAGTAGACCATCCACACCAACGAGTATTAAAGTTATAAATAGTAGCTGGAATTCCATTAGAGTTTTTAAATTTTTCTGGTTTTCCATTATTAGATTTCTTATGGAAAAATACAATATATAAAATTACTAAAAGAATTATTCCAATAATTAACCAGGTCGTTACAGAGAGTCCGTATAAATTTTCGTTAAAATTTATCATTATATAATTTTAGATTTTAAATTTAAAAATATTTAGAATTTAAAATTAATTTCTAAATGATATTATATAAAAAATGTCTGAATTCAAAAAATGTATGGTAGCAGCTAGTGCAACTGAATGTCTTGAATTACTTGAAGGATGTATGAGAGGCGATGCAAAATGCATTGAAGAATATAATAAATTAAAAGATGATTTTTCAAGAGGATTAAGAGCAACTAAAGAAGATAAAGAAAATATTAAAA
>Ga0214921_10004718_pt1 | contig 19828 bp, 9 predicted proteins | sample LL1505_MetaG_FD_177992 | JGI IMG/M metagenome (GOLD analysis project Ga0214921, IMG submission 177992) | Freshwater microbial communities from Lake Lanier, Atlanta, Georgia, United States - LL-1505 | ecosystem: Environmental > Aquatic > Freshwater > Lake | place: USA: Georgia | collected 2015-05-28
CTTCGGCGGCCAGGCCAAAGCCACAGCAGAACTGAAATTCACAACCGAGCGCGCACGCTGGGTGCAACACGAAGAATGGCACCCCGACCAAAAAGGCACGCTGCACAAAGACGGCAGTTACACCCTAGAAGTGCCCTACTCCGACGAACGTGAGCTAATAGGCGACATCTTGCGCATAGGCTCCGACGTCAAAGTACTTGGACCAGCGCCCTTGGTGAAGCAAATAAAAGACGCCTTGCAGAAAATGCAAAAACAATACAACTAATTATTAGTCTTCTCCAAAGACTGCACCCAAGCCTGTCGCCACAGATCCCATTCGCGTGCTGCCATCTGAGCTAAAACAGCCCTGCTGAATAAAAACAGAGCCATCAGATCCTACAGTGGTTAAACCCATGGTGGTGTAAGACGTACCGTTGGTTGAAACGCTGAGGCTGTCAGAAATTTTGTGAATGGTGACGCCTGAATCAGAAACTGCAAAACTACCCAAAATTTGCCAAATAGACATTATGTGCTCCCTAGAAAAAACCTTTGATTCCACGACTATGGCTCGTCAAAAGCTCACCAAATGAGCTACTCAAAAAATATTGTAATCTGACCGAAATTAACCGGTGAATTGAGTCAAAATTTCAATAGTTCAACAAATCAATTCGCCTACTTGAAGAATGCAGTAAATATTTTGAATCACCGCGAATTTTGAAAAGAGGCCCTTGCTCTCTCGCACTTTTATCACCCATTTTTAAAGAAATTAAATGGTCGATAGTGATAATTCCTTCAGAAATTAAATTCATAAATACATCTGGTTTAGGTTCTTCTAATAATTCAACATAACGAAAGTGAAATTTTGTTAAGCCATTTGAATTGATAGGTAAAGCATGAACGATTGCGTGTGCACCAAGAGCAATCAGTTTTTTTTCTAACTTTTTTGTTTCCCATTGAGCTACCAAAACATCAATGCCATCCCTTATATAGCGCTCCTCAAGCACTCCGTTATTAACCTTTAGATACAAGCCAAAACTGTTGGGGTGAACAGCGCTTACAGTGCAAAAAAGAGCCATTGAATAGCCTTTAAGTAGGTTTGGCTTGCCATACTTATTCACAATTTCACTTGCAGACTTTAAGGGAGAGGAATCCCATTCGGGTACGCAAGAAAACAAATTAGTTCGTGCAGACGAATTTTGGGAATTTGCAGTTGCAGAAATTGTGTACCCTAGTAATGAATTCCTGGTAGTAACTCTGTGGGGAAGACCAAGGGCTACTTGCAAGGTTTTACCAACTGAATTTGATCCAACTCCTTCAGCAGTTAGAGGCCCTCGCTTGCTAAGCTGCGAAAGCAGCTCTAACAGTTTTTCCGATGAAGTCATGAATACGAAAAATTAAATTGGAAAATTAAGATGTGAGTTTTCATCCAAGTCGCTAATATTTGCCATATCTGCAAGATATTCTTGAAAGAAATTTTGAGAGTGTCGCGTAAATTTGATTATTTCACCGCTTGGATATCGAACTTCTTCTTCAGCTCTATATCTCTGTGCAGAGTTATTAATTTCAATACCAGCAGCGACGCGCCTTATATCTGCAACAAAATCCAACACTTTAACTTGCTTCTTTGTTGAACTAATTCTCAGACCACGACCCAATTGTTGCAAAAAAATTCTTCGGGAATGTGTAACTCTTGCAAACACAACAATATTGACTTCAGGAACGTCAATTCCTTCATTGAGCATTTCTATCGAAATGAGTACTTTTAATTTGCCTGAACGAAAATCAGTCAAAGTACGGAAACGCTCTGATCTATGCAATTCACTGTGTAGTACACCAGCTGAAATATCATATTGCCTAAAAAACTTCTGAATGCGTTCAGCATGTGCTATCGATCGGCAGAAAACAAGTGTCCTAGGATTGATGGTTGCCTCAATGGTTTGGCAAATTGTTTCAATCATTCCAATGTCTCGTTCAGGAACGTAAAGTCTTTGATTTAAGTCTTTGACAGACAATCCTTCTCGGCTCAACTCACGAATTTCATCCCAGTCAATCCCATCTATTAGCATCAAGTAGTCAACTTCAGCTAAGAATCCCTGCTGCATACCTTCAACTACATCCATAGAAAATACAGGATCTCCAAATAGTGGCCTTAGAGATTCACCATCACCACGCCAAGGAGTAGCTGTCACACCGACCAAAAATTTAGGTTCCAAATAATTGAGTAAATCATTAAAACTTTCTGATGGAGCGTGGTGGCATTCATCTACTACAACCAAGTCGTACTGCCTCTCAAGCGAAATACCATTTCTGTATGCCGAAACTACACTTTGCCAAGTTGCAAAAGTAACACCATCTACGTAAACTGGAATTTCACCATCTGTCCAAACGTGGGTGTCAGTAAATTTACTCAATTGAGCCCAACTTGCTCTTTCTAACTGTTTAACTAAATCAGTCATATGAGCTAAAAACAAAACTTTTGAATCTGGATTTTTTTCCAAATACTCTGAAACAAAGGTAGATGCAACAATAGTTTTGCCAAGACCAGTAGCCAATGTTATTAACGCCTTGCTTTTCCCAGTCAAACCAGCTTCATGCAAAGCATTTATAGCAGTTCGTTGGTAAGGCCTAGGCTCTCGTCTTGCCTCCGAATAATCTGACAAATTGTCAAATTGTGCTAGAAAAAAACTTTGATCCCATAGATAAACCTGAAAGCCTTCACGCACTCGCTGAGCTCTATATTCAAGTGCATCATCAGTAAATTTTTTATTTGTTGCGGCAACTATTACATCAGCGTCGTAGCTCCAATGGGCTGTAAATGCCTCAATAACTGCAGCCTTTCCTGTGTTAACTGACGTTCGAAACTTTGCTTGGAGTACCCATCTTTTATCGTTAAAACTTCCAACAATATCAGCTCCAAGATCCCCTGTCCCGCCAACAATCGTCACATCTAAAAAACCACCATGTTCTATGTATCGCGCAATCATTCTCTCGAATGCTTGCCAAGTTCCCTCTTGAAGTCTTCTCAAATTTATGAAAGCGTTACTCAAAAATCACGCCCTCCAACCATTGAAGATTTCTAGTGATCCCATAACCCTGCGGACTCTTCCGCGCCACATTGAAGAACTTGAATTTCCAGAGTTCTCAGTAAACCAAACAATATCTGTAAAAATATTTTCCAAATCTCTGCTTAATGAATCGTTAACAACAGAATCGCTTCTCTCCAAATCCCACTTAGGAATCAAAAAAGTGCCATCGAAAATTAGTTCAGGATATATTCTAGCTATCGACACTACTAATTCAAATTGAGCGTAATTAAAAAATTCTCCCTTAACAATTGCCAAATCAATTTGTTCTTCACTTAAGTATTCATTTTTAGCTAACTTTAATCTAACGTCTTTCAGCAAGTTATTTGGAATGTATTCAATAGAGAAATTTTCTAAATTTTGAACACCGTTTTTTACTTGTTCAGTCACCTCTTCTATTAGCAAGCCAATTTGTCTCTGAAGCTCTTCAATTCTAGGATTAAGCTCAGGGAAATATTTATCCCTTATTGCCAACTCAACTACAGATAGGGGCACTTTAGAAAGTTCATTTTGCGAAATGGTATGAAGGTGATATCCAAGCTCGTTTATAAGAAAATCCGCAGGTCGTAAAAGTGATTTTTGAAAGATTGAAGAACTAGGCCAGTAGCTAAATTGCAATTCAGAGCCACGTAATGAAACAGTAAAACCTTGATCATTTGTTCCAGATATTCTCTTTTCAGCAACAACACGGATAGAAATATTTTTAAACAAGTCCAGACTGTATACGCGAGATAGTTCTAAATCTGGTTCAATAACATTTAATTCTGCTGAAGCGGTTGGATTGAGTACCGTTGGCACTTCATTAATCTTCAACCCATTTTCCTCGACACTCTCAGGATCAGGATCAGGAATTAGAAAAGGATTTCCTCCAGTTGGACCTGTATCAGGGGGGCTAGAAGGGGGCGGAACCACAAAAGGACCAGTGATAGGCGGCCTTACTGGTGGATTTGGCTTAGCTTGATTTAAAAGTAACCACCACTTTTCATCATTTTGATACCCATCCTCTCCATCGTTAAACTTTCTAACTAATTCATCTATCAAACTATCCGTAATCATCGCAGAACCATTACTTCGCTGGGGGACCAAATTTTTGACACCAGCCTTTGCGGTACGAAATGCAGAAAAAAGTTTTGCGATTGGACTGACGTTTTCTACAAAACCTTTGCTTTTAGCAATTTGAGGACGAATAGGAGCATCTCCGCGTACAACGAGAACGACGTCGCGCCAATCAACAGAAGTAATATCAAAAGCATCTTTTTGATGTGTGACTTTGACAAAATCTATTTCAAGTTCACCAACAATCCGGCCTTTCCTTTCATGTCCGTCAATTGGATACTCGATCTCTGGCTCTTGATTCTCAATGTTTTCCCAATAAAAAAACGACTTATCTAATTCTCGGATAACTCTTCCGTTACGAATTAAATCTATACCGTAATGATTGTCATCAAAATATCGTTGGATCCCGATCCATCCTTTGACTCTTCGCTCTCTTTTGGAAAGTAAGCTCGAATCTCCACACGACGGGCAACAATTATCTACTTCACTTAACCAAACCCAACAACTCTGACAATATTTTTTCTCATCGATTAAATGATCAATTTCAATAACAGCAGGAACAGGTCCATCTTTATTTTGACCTGAGCGCATAGGAGACCAAACGCAATGACGAAATGGTTTACACGGGCTGCCAGAATAAGATAAGTGAATTCCCTTCTGAATCAAAATTCGTCCATAAATTTTCCCTAACTTATCAGTGATTACTTTTTTCCTATACAAAGGTTGGATGTGAGTTGTTCGCAACTTAGTAATTCGAATAGTAGTTCCATGCGAAAACTTTTCATCAGCTTTTTTTGGTATTCTTTCAACTGGAGCTAAAAATTTCCCAGCAGTTTCGAGTTCATGAAAGTCAATAGTTACTTTTAGAAAATCCTCACTATCGATTGTTGAGGTAATAACTTCAGTACGGGAGCCCAATCTTGCGGTGGATATATTGAAACCCATCCCAAACAGCCCCATTTTGTCCACTGGATTGTTTGCGGTAAAACCAGCTTTTATACTTTTCTCTAATTCTTCAATCGTCATTCCCTTACCATTATCTTTAATCTCAAGTACATCCGTAGCCTTCAAATTAGAAGCAGAAGTACTTGGTAATTTAATTGTAATAGTCGGTTGTTTAGCAGCGGTAGAACTACCAAAATCTGAGGTGAAAGAGTCAATTGAATTATCAACGATCTCACATAAGCACTGCCAGGCTTTAAAGTCAATTTCTCCCAACATGCGGAGGACTCGAGGAGAAGGTGTGATATCGATATTGGAAGACATGACTATTCGGCCTTAGATAGAATTAAGTTTAGATGTGTACCAATTTTTTCTGCAAACTTAACAGGTACCGCATTTCCGATTTGTGTATATTTTGGAACTTCACGAGAAAAAAGCCCTTCCAAAGGATTACCTGCTCTTCTTATTCCACCCGTGGTTCTCTTCCCCGAAAAACGGTACCAATCAGGGAAGGTTTGTAACCGTGCCCACTCTCTAACAGTTAGCGTCCTAGGCTGACAATAATGAACGTAGTCATCAGGAAGAGAAGTTGCCGTGATTGATGGACCGGAAGAATCCCATTTTTCAGGTAAAAGCCTCTGAGCAAATTTTTTTGTCTTAAGATTTAATGGAATTTTTCCATTGTTTTTAAGCATGTGTGCAAACTTTTCCACAACCTTAGGATTGTGTTTGCTATATTCTTGCTCGTATAAGATATCTCCTTTTTTTATTAATGTTCCATCAGGGTGAGTCCTCAACCACCTTTGAATTTCATTAGTCGGATTCGCTAGATATGTTGCAGTTTTGAAATCTCTAGGAAAAGATTGATTTATAAGAAAAGTAGTTGTGACTGGATCGACTAAGTCGCTAAGCAATTCAATTATGTCTGGAGCTTCACCTGGATTAGATTTTGGTAAGAACCCACAATCAACGGCGTCCTCTGATGTATTTAAGTAATCAACACCTGATTTTTTCGCTACGTCTAATCGAATTCCAACTAAAAGTACGCGTGGTCTGTTTTGAGGAACACCATAATTCTTAGCTTGAACAAGATTCCACTTAACTGAATATCCAGGAATTTTCTTAAATCGAGCTAATACAGATTTCCAGATTTCCCCTTTTTCGCCATCTCTAGTCCAACGTCCTGAAAGGATTCCTCTAACATTTTCGAATAAAAATATTTTGGGCTTAACCTTCTCGATTATTTGAGCCATAGGCTCAAAGAGTTGATTAGATGGAATGTCAATTTTTTCAACACCGTAACTTCGACGGTGTCCAATGCCGCTATAACCTTGACATGGTGGACCGCCACAAACCAAATCGAGATCTAATGCTGCGAAGCCCTTACCACCACTCCCAGACAATTCATTCAACAAGTCAACAGTCTTAGTAAGCTGCTTACCTGCTAAACCATAAACATCGCCAAAATGCAATTGGTGTAGCTCTGAGAATTTTTCAGTACCAATTTTTGAGAATCTATTCTGAACAAAAGATTCTCTTGCATTGTCATCTAACTCACAAACAAGTAGAGGATTGAATCCTGCCATTTCTAGTCCAGTACTCAAGCCGCCACAACCCGCAAAAAGATCAAATGTTGTTCTAATTTTTTCTTGTTTTTGTCTTTGTGATTTATTCATAAAATTTTATTGATTGATATATTTTGAAAATTTGAACATAGACTAAACAACTTAAGAATAATCTTTAGAAAATAATATGCATTTCACACCTAACGGGAATACCAACTTAACGCTTCATCTGAATTTGTGAGAATCGCTAGTCGACTGGTAGCTCTTGAGCATGCTACGTAAAGATCTTCCTCCTCTAGCGCAGCTATTCTTCCAGGGATATCTGCATGAATAAGAATCACATTTTCTGCTTCAAGTCCTTTGAAGGCTTTTATTGTGGAGAAAAAAACATAGCCAGCTTTACCTAAATTTTCAATATCTTCGGTAACTTCAAGTCCATAACCTTTTCTGGTATCAGCCATGCAAGAATTTTCAAGTCGAAAAGGCGAAAGAATTACGGTTACACCCGCAGGATTTAACTGATTCACGATCGCCCAAGTTCTAGCAGCAAGATTCTCTAAATTGGCACAATTTTCTATCAAAGGAGTCACGCCAATTGGAACTCCTAACATTGGCTTCACAGACTGACTACAGTATTGATTAATTGCTCTGTTAATAAGTTCAGTATTTCGACAGTTATGGTAAAGCCGAAAAATCACTTCTGCCCCAAGTACTTCTGCTTTTCCTGACTTGAATATATCTTGTTGCCAATCAGCAAAAAAAATCCATTGACCATCTCTCTTAAGCAACTCTAGTAAAGCAATAACGCGGCTTTCACCAAAATCTTGCCCTTCGTCAACAATAATTGCATCGAATTTCTCTGAAGATTTCAAATCTACAGCAACTTCAAATACCTGCTGTGGAAGTATTTCTAAATAGTATTGATTGCCTCGAATAACATTAGGAATGGAACCACCAATTTGCGTAAAAAACTTATCTACGCTTACTATCATTGGAGCTAAATTTAAGTTTTTATTGCGCAACCATTCTGCAAGATACTTGTTAAAACAAACATATATCGCCTTTTTTCCCTCTTCAAGAAGCGCTTCTAACTTCCAAAGTGCCAGCATTGTTTTACCAGATCCTGCCGGACCAAGTATTGCAACACTTTGAAGTTCAAAAGCCCCCCGAAGCGCAGCAAACTGCTGCCTAGTGAGCTCATCAATTTCTTTAAGATCCTCAAGCACATCTAAAGGAGTATCTACACCCTGAACAATAAATTTACTGTTACTAAGAGTTTGTGAAAATTTCAGAGCAATTTCATAGGTAAATTTTTTCCCACTCTCTAGCGCACCTCTTAATTTCAGTGAATCAATTAGACACTTTTGTAATTGGCCCATTCTTGACTTTGTAACAATGGTTGTCTTATCGTAAAGAGCAGTTATGCCCTTAACTTCACCATTAGGATATGCAACCAAGAAGCTGAATGCACCAGGGAAGTGATTCAAGTTATATTCCTTGCACAGCAATTCCGCAAGAGTATGCATATTACGGTTTGCCTGCTCAGGTGGCGCCTCTTTTATAGCAATTGCAGGTCCTTCAGAACCGGTTCGACGATTAAACTCAGTTCGATACCAAATTCCGTCGGAACCAACACTCACAGAGCGTGAACCTTTAACTTCTAATATTGCCATTCCGAGATTAGGGGCTAGCACTACAAAATCGCACTGACCATCACGTACATATCCAAATTCATTTCTTAACGCCCACGATACATTACATACAACTATCCAATCAGAAGGTAATTGGTTCTCAAGTTGCCGTCTAACTTCTCTCTCCCATTTGTCTGACGTGACTGGCCCGATAATTTTTGACAAGTTTATTTCCCCTCACCTTCTTCTTCGCGACGAGCAAATACTTTCAATGTACTGTATTGATCTCGAGAAAGAAAAGGATTACCTGCTCCCTGCGGTTTAATTTTTACTCCTGCACCTGGAATATTTCGAATCGTGACCTCATAAATCGTTTGATCGTTTATGCAGGATAACCAGACACCATTTTTCGATGTCCACGCATCTTGCAAAGGATATCGAGTCCATTTTTTACCTTGGTGAACAATACTTTCACCCTCAATAGCAACTAGTAATTTTTTCATCCAATTGGCTACTGGAGAACCAGATGAAGATTTCTGCATTGAACTTAAAACAAATAAAGGAAAGTAATTTAAGTTACCTTTAACCCAAGACAAACGACGCGACAAGTTAAAGGAGTCAATAAGTCTTATGGCATCAGCATTGTGTTTAGTAGCTAAATTTAGTAACTCTGCACCCAAGGAGTCATTGCCTGAACCGTCAAACTTCCAAAGCGGATGACTAACTACATTAAGTGTTTTATCTTGTTCATTTATGCTGTTATCCGATACCCAACCGTGCAGTCCCGTAGTGGAATCAAATCTAACTGATGTTGAATGCTCAAAAGCATCAAAGTACTGCTCTGCCAATAGCCGAGCCTCTTCCTCCCAACTTGTAAGACCAAGTCCCCAAGTCTCAAACAAGGGTGTCCTGCCTGGAATGTGAGCTGAGTCATGCATAGTCGCAAGAAGCTCAAGGCCTAAACGCCAATCGATCAGACCATGTAGTTGCCTATTTCGAAAGCCTTTCAGCAAAATGTCTGGCGATCGCCAAGGTTGACTCTGATGTTTTGAAAGCTGACACTCATTACGAATTAAATTACCTAGTCTCGCGAATGGGCCCTGAGCTGAAAGGCATCCATTTAAAAGTTCTGTCCAATTTTTATGTGCCCAATATACTAAGCCCGCACCATTAGGATGTTCGTCAGCAAGATAAAGCTCTGCGCCTTTTGAACCATTAGCATCAGAAAACATATGTACAGATGCAATTTCTATATCTAGAGAATCAATATCAAGTTCAATTGCAATAGATCTTTGCAGAATTGTTGCTGCTGAATACCACCCTGCTCTTCGACACGCAAGTTTTCTTTCACTATCGAAAAAAGCTAAACCTTGACGATCAAGTAACCTGATACTAAATATATCTGTGGTTTTAGGAGATACAAGACTAGCTTTTATTGCTGGAGTTTTTTCATTTGAAAGCCAAATGCCTAAATCTGCCTCTAGTATTTGGGATGGCTGAGATTGCCGCAGACTATTTGATTTGCTAAAACCAAAGGAGTTGCCTTCAGAATTTTGAGAAATTCGATAAACTTTTTGCTGACTAGAAAGAGCTAATAGAACGCCTCCTGAAACAGTGTGACTTGCATTGGTAATCGATGGCGACGCAATAAATGAAGTAGGGCTAATGGAACTACTCGAATCCATAGAACCTGCGGGTACTGATGTATCTAGGTCAGTCAAAAAACCATTTGGTGTGACAGCCATGTAAATATTTGCGCCATCTTGAAGACAATTTGGACACTGCACTATATCGGGGTTGATAAGCCAACTTTCTTCCCATCCCTTTATAGGATCTAGTGGCTTGAAGGTTGATTTATCAGCACGATACACATTCAAATTTCTGCATTCGCGGCAAAATAGTTGCCATGTAACTTCGCCAATCGGACTTCCTTGAGTTTTCCAAACATGACTTCGAAAATGGCGAATTGGTCCAGTCAAACCTTTTGGTGACAGTAATCGTTTATCCCAAATTCGTGATGAATTTGGAGCAAACTCGGAAACAGCCTGATCCAAAGTACGATCTAAGGTTTTGGCCTCTCTCCCGAAACTAGGTTGATTAGGTAGCGAAAAATACAAACTACGTATTGCAGTTGGCATACCATACATAGGCAGAATTCCTGCATCAGCTAATGTATGCGCTAGTCCCCTATCTCTATCAGGTTCCCCCAATGCAGCACGCAGAATTCTGGCAGGTAGTTGCTGACAAGTTACGACCAAATCATTTTCCAATATGCTGGTGCCTCTTGCTACAACTTTTGCAATAGCTTCGATAGATTTTCTGTTTGACAATAGCCATTGATTAATACTGTCCTGGAAGGTTTGATTATCAAGATAGTACCCAACAGTAGCCATCTCACCATGCGTATCTGATGGAGTACCTGAAATAGACCAATTCGAACCAGCGGCATTAAATGCTCGACGCAATACTTCCTTAGAGACTAGTCGCTCCGCAAGAATACGCTGATCGTCACTAACGGAAACCGTTGGCTGCGGCGGTACTCCACTAGTCATTTCTTCTGGATGCGAGTAATGGATTCTGTCGTGGGTTTGGCCGCGACAATAGGTCAAAACAACAGAAAAAGCTTGCTGTTTTCGCCCTGCACGTCCAGCTCTCTGCTGGTAATTGAAACGTTCAGGTGGCATATTTGCTTGAAATATGGATTGAAGGCCACCAATATCGACCCCAACTTCCATAGTTGTAGTTACCGACAGAAGATCAATCCCATCAACTGAAGGAATAACGTTTCTCGAAACAACATCGTCAATTACTTCACCTTCAAAAAAAATATTTCGGAAATGACGCTGCCTTTGAGCCTGATCGTTTGTTTGTCCTGTTAATTCTTCTGCGTGTATCCTGAATGCATTGTTTGATTGCGATGACAAATTAGAGTAATAGTTCTGTTTTTCAATTTGAGTTGCAGTAAGGGTACCATTTGGGAAACTTTCAAGTTTTTCCTGACATCTGACACAAACACCAGCAGATGCATGCCAGTGAATCCTTGTACATCGGCTACAAATCCAAGGTTTTGCCGATCGATCAACTACAAAGACCCATAGTTGGGACATAGAAACAATGCCCCAATCCTGACCAATAACATGCTGCTCTTGCATGAGCGCATCACGAACTCGGTCTCTAAGTTCTTCCCAACTTACACTATGTGAGCTCGCACAAGCCTTCAAATATTGAACCGTTCGCTTTTTATGAACTCCCTCTTGAGATGAACCTTTTGGTTGATCAAAGTTCCACGGCGTAGAAGGTCTATCACGCTGTGATGGGTCGGTGCGGTTTGCCTCAGTTAATAATCTAATAACACTATCGCATATTTCTCGAAACACTTGCGGACTAATTCCCTTAGGCGGAACTCCTGAGAAACCAGGTGACACCGCAAGATGACCGACGCCTTGCGCTTCGAGATCGTAAAGAAGCCTTCCAGAGATTGCCTGCCATGCTTGTGACTTAACTTTAAATGAAAGATTTGCTAGTTGTGCAGCGCGAGTTTGCGACAATGGCACACCAAGAAGCTGCGGTCGATCGACTCCATTAATTTGAACTTTTCGAATTAATGAAGTCCAATCTTCAGTATCAGTTAGTCTTCTAGCATCTACTCCGGAGCCTGCAGGATTCATACCTATTTCTGCAAAACGTTTCCAGATTGAAGGCAAATCTGCCGATTGGGGATCTGGGTTATGTAAAAAATCATCAACTCGAACGTAACCAAATTTATAGGTCTCAACTTGAGTAACTAAATTTTTCTCTTTAGCTGAAGCAAATTCTCCATCGTCTAAAACACTTTTTGCTGAAGAACGGAAATTGAGAAGATCTTCAACCTCATCAATTGAATATTTTGCTTTTGCCTCTTCAATAATATCTTTGACTTTGTTCGAGTCATTAGCTTTTAATGCATCAAGCAACGCTCTTTTAAGAAGATGAATTCCACCCTTTGCGCGCTCCTTCAATTCTTGCAAAACAAAGATACTCATCAAATTACGCCACTGAGCAATTTCAACTCCGTTTGCAAGGGTAGCTGCTGATTGTCGGCTGTCAGAAAAAGCTACTAGCCTTCTTGATGGACCTGCAGGCATAACTGCCATCAAATGCTTTGTCAATAAAAGTGACACTTGCGTAAGACCCGTTGCAAATGAACGAATCGGAGAATTTCTTACTCCCATGTTTTCAGAGTAATTCATCAAACAGGAAGGACAAACTTGAGGCATTGCGGGAATTCGCGGTATTTGTGATTCATCTGTATCAAGTTTGAACCATAGACATTTGATCCACCCCTCCCTTGGAATTTGGTTTAATTCGACAATTCCGGATTTGGGATCAATTGCAGCCTCAACCCATCTAGCCTCTTCAGTAGCTAGTGGTCTTCGCTGATCGGTTTTCTCATTAGTACACTGCTTCCATTTAAGTGCAGCAGAGTCATCTGGATGTGACCAGTTGTGTGGAACTAAATAGACAACTCCAAGTTGAAGATAGGGCTGGGCATCTGTTCTCGTTTGAGGTATTGACTCAGGCATTCCTTCAATAGTTGGCGGCATTGGCGCTAACTCAATGCGTTCCTTGTTATCTTGCCAACCAGCATGAATTTTGTATCCAGCAAGAAGTTGTGTACCACAACATTCGCAATAAAGAACCTCCAAAACTCGTTTCGAATTTAAAGACATGCGAGGTTCTGCCAGTAACTGACCTACTCGCCTTCGATCATCATTGACATTTAATCCTATAGTTGCCCAAAGCCCATCAATATTTTTAACCATCCAATGAAATCGAATTCTTGGAATTGAAGTCAATAAATGTGGATTCTTACCACTGGCTGCTTTGGCAGCCGAACCGATAGCAATCAGAAGGCCTCTGGCCGCATCATGTTGTTTTTTCTGATCGACAATTCGATCAAACCAAAATTGAGCTAGATTGTTAATTGAAAGAGCTCTGTGTCTTTTAGTTATTTGGTCCCAAAAACCAGCTGCAAAGAATTGGATTAGTTCGTTAGCATTAGGACTACCAATTAATTCATTGACAGCTAATGAACTCAATTGTTCATTTTTAGGATCGCTACCTAAATTGATAAACTTCTCAACAATTTCATCAGGAAATGCCAATGAATATTTGGGACTTTGGAAAACGGTCTCTCCACCTTCAATATGAAACCTATTTTTTGCTTCAGTTGGGCTTAATCCAAAAAACCCCCCCAGAAAATCATACGTTGAATTCGAACTACCATCCAATGAAGCGCTTGATGCAAGTATTTGTAATTGATTACTATCTGGTGATAGACCTAATCTATCAATCAGTAGTCTGAGCAAGTAACCAACTTCGGTTCCAGAAGCGCCACGATAAAGATGAAGCTCATCAATAACTAGTTGGAAGACCCTATTTTCGCGATCTTCTGCTAACCATTCTTTCGTTGTTTCGAAAATTTGAGAGTCTGCTCTGTCATCAGGAATTACATCGTGAGGATGTCGCATTAACATAATGGAAAGCATGCTGACATTGGTAATTAGTAAGTCAGGTGGCGATTCCTGCATTTCCCATCTATGAAACATTTCAGCTGCATCGATTTCCATTCGCGGAATAAACGATGACTGCTCGATAATTTCTTTGAAAAGTCGCTCCGCATCTTGTATATCTGTCTCAACACCAGAGTCGCGTGCTTGCTGCAAATGAATTTCAGCTTGTTTGGCTCTTTGTTTCAGAGCTTTATATTGTTTAATTGCGATTTTGAAATCATCTTTGAGATCAGTTCTTTTTTGGGAATTTGGCGCAAACATACCATTTGAATCTATCTTCCAAGGATGCCCTGCTACAGGAGTAGATCCGTTGTACCTTCCAAACCTAATCCGATTACCACCCAAGTGAGCATCCAAAACAGCATGTGTCGTGTCTGAGTCAAGAGATACACGTAGTCGAGACATTTGATCTTCGACTAAAGCATTCATTGGGTATAAAAGTAGCGACCTAACTGCAGCCGTACGATTTTCTCCTCTTTCCGTCTGCCTGTTTAACTTCCACGATGGCGGATTAGCATCATCCCAAGCTGTAAGATTTTTATTTCGAACATTGCCCCATTTTGAAGGTCCATCGATTGCATCCTTCACTATTGAAGCGAAGACTGGCAAGAGAAAAGACTCAGTTTTACCAGAACCAGTCCCAGTCACAACCACACAATGCTTTCTCTCCATCGCAGCCTTTAGCATTCTTTGCTGATGAAGATAAAGTGTTGCTGTTTGAGGCATCAACTCTGCACCAGCAAGACTTTGAAATACTTTTCGCGCTAATGGACTCATTCCTGGCAAGTCATCTTCATCTAGATCAATCAAACGCTTTCCACTTTTGTAAGACTGAAGCATTTCCAAAAATTGCTCTTGAAAAAGTACGCCTGGTGTATCAATTAAATTTTGTCTATCACTTTCAAATGATGAGGAGTTTGTTCCGAAAGCAGATCTAATGTATAGCTTCAGATTTTCTTGGAGTTGGTCCCAAGAACCTACTGGATCAAGGTCAATATTTTCTTGAGGCATTTAGAACTTTTTACAAATAAGATTTAAATTTCAAAGGATTTAATTTCACCACCAAGTAGGTTAGCTACTTTTTCAGCAATTACGAGCGGAACCCAGCGATAGCAAAGCCAAGTTCCAGTTGTTAACCTTGAGTAAACTTCATTTACACAACCAATAGTTTGACCGGAACTTTGATTAACTAGTTCGATACTGCTTTCTAAATTTGATCCAGGTACTGCAAACGTTTCAACTGGAAAGCCCCCACTACATAGAGTCAATATTCTTTCAATAACTGAAGGAGGTCTAAGTCGAGCGGGTAGCCAAATGCAACCTGTTTGAGCTTCATAATGAATTGGCCAAGGACTACCATCATCTATTCCGAAGTATTTCTTTAACATTGCTGCAAACGCGGATATGGAAATCCAAATGCCCCATTTGGAATCGTGTATGAAACTAAAACTGACTTTTCCGTCTTCTTGAATTGATCCAAGCACATAAACCTGAAGTCCTTGTACCGAAGGATCATCAAGCCGAAATAACTGTCTACCGGTATATTTATTTACTGTCAATAATCCTGAATCGACATTATTAAATTGTACGGAATCCGGTTGTAGTCTTTGAAGTTGGCTTAGATTTGCAGACAAATCCCCCCAACCCCAATTGGAAAGTTCAGAAGTAGCACTTTCTAAAGAACCAGCCCAGTTTGCAATTGCAAAACAAGGTGTAGCAGCAATGTCAAAACCATGTGAAAGTGAGAATTCTTTAAGTGCTTCCCAAGAATCGCATGCTATTCTTAAAATTGGAAATAGCTCATCCGATTGATTTTCAGAAAATACCGTGAATGTCTTTTGCCCAGTTAGGTCACTCCAGTTTTGCAACCTCAAGCTACCGCACACACCAAATAAATACTGACCGTAAAACTTTATTGGTAGGCTATAGAGAGTTGGTCGAACCATGTGGATTCTGACCATATGTCCTCTTCTATCTGTTTCAATCTCTAAGTATCCAGCACACCTTAATTTAATTAATAACAATGCTGGTTGAATTTCGAGACCTTCTAATTCCGACAACCTTCTGATTTGGTCGCGGGCTAGGCCATATGCAACTGATCCGAGTTGAGCTAATGAATCTAGAAATTTGGCTGCAATATTTTCACTTATATACTTAATGTCCAACAATTCTAAGTACGAATTCGAATTTAAAGTTAAAAATTCTTCAGTGTTTTGCATTGAAAAATCAGATGAATTCCCAATTAATGCACCCCGCAGACCATCTTCAACATTCATTGATCGACCAAAATTATCAAGACTAAATGTTCTTTCGAGACCAACTCCAGCACCCTCTGGAATCGAAACTTTAAATTTAAGTGTCGCTAATTTTTCTTCTCCATGCATTGCTTTTACTACAAAATCAGATTTAGATTTGTCGCTAATTTCTAAATTAAAACGTCTAATAGGCGAATTGTTTTGCGTGATTTGGTTTTTTTTGATTTCATTAAAAATCAAGCCTTCAGCTACAGGCACTGTAGAGTCAGGCGCCTCCAACTCTAATGTTGGAAGGTCATAAAAAGCGTAAAGTTTTGTTCCGCCGCGAATGATTGGGCGACCACCAACAAATCTAATTCTGGCTGAAGATTCAAGTAAGGCATTACCCTCTGTCAACCAAATACGCTGCTCTCTTGTTAGTCTGCCAGCACTCATCAAGCAAATTAGTCCCCAACCGCTCGGGAGACCACCAACTGGTAGTTGTTCGAATTGTAATTTTTCATTCAATAGATATTGCTCTAACCGATCACGAAAATTATGTGTAGATAGAACATAAAAGGGACCAGAAATAGGCATGTCCCTTTCTATCAACTCCTCACCTAAGCGAGGATCAGGAGAATCCCAAACAAGTATTCGCAAATTACGCTGAAATATTCGGGAACTCCTAACTCCACTACCCAAATCGTAAGAAGCTTCATCGCTGAATTCAATGCGAACAGCTACATCAGCAGATGCAGAATTTTGTAGTGTTGATTTAGAAGACTCTTGTTCTATATTCCCCAAAGAACTGAAGCATGCGCCAGATGGCTCCAAGATTGACTTAACTTTAAATTTATCAAATGCTAAAAAGCAACTATTTGCATTTCCTGACGCTGGAAAACGCCATCTTATCTCCCACCCCATTGTGTCTTCGTCAGAGGGGGCAAGCTTTACTGTGACTTCATCTGAATCGATTGGAGCTACAGGCGTCTCTCTTTCTCCAAACACAATTAATTGTGATCTAGGAAGTTGACCATCCCACGAATCAAGCATTCCCGAAAGTAGCCGAGAAAGCGGTTCATGGTAGTAATCGCGTCGCATCGCATTTTTCAGCCCATGGCTCAGAAAATGCGCATTGATACCTTGCGAAATAATTCGATTAAACAAACCTTCAGTTAACAATTGTTGAGGCCTTAGCCCACAAACAACAAATAGTTGTAGAACTCCATTGAAGTCCTTACGAGAAACCATGCATTGTGATTTTGGTATTCCTACAAATCTATGCTCACCAAGAACTCGAACCTTAAAGTTTCCAAAATTACCTTTTGCCTCCTTGGTAGACCATTTTTCGAGATCCTTCCATACGTTTTCCATTCTGGAAGTCAAATCTGGGGTAGCGAGGAAAGGCCTGTCTGTTAGTTTGGCGACATTTGCATAAAATCCGTCCACTTCTTCAGAGGACGCAAGAACCCATAAAGCTAAATATGGCAGGTAAGTTGGCGCGTTATAGTCTTTATAAACCTCATTGAATTCGGCTGGATCAACATATTTACTGGGCCGGATAGTACTTCGCCTTTGAAACATCAATCGACTAGCAGCCGTAGCGAAATGATGTGTGATGTCGGGTTCAACCCATTCAGGCCCAGCTTTTACGGCATCAATAAGCCCAGCAGCCCCGCCAAGGTGAAGCCCAAATGAGTCCAATTCATGGCGACTTGTTTGAAGCCATACATCCTCTTCTGCCGAAGATGGTGAAAAGAATTCGCTTAGAAGAAGATTGTTCCACTCTAGGAATAAAGACAATTTAAACTTTCTATATCAAAAATCACATTTATTCAAATAAGGTACTTTTTCACAAACAATGACTTAATCATGTTTTAATTTTTTTATGATCACCATACTCCATAGCCATCCACTCACCGTCTTTGATTGATATAGGGTTTAAGTGAGCTCTAAAATTACCGTTCACCCTAACTGACCAATATGGAGCTGCAGAAGGGAATTCTTTGAAATCTAGCCCCCCCATATTACGCAATTTAATAATTTAGATTTTGTAGATCTCCAAAGACTTTCATTTCCAAGATACAGCATTTTTATAAATTTATCATGCTCATTAATTATTTTAACTTGTGCAATAAATTTAGCAGGCGATATTAAGCGAGTGAAATTTACATCTCGAATAAAGTATTCTGTAATATAAGACTTTTTATATGTAAATGGCGGTAGAAAACACATCCATTTACCAAGGCTTGAAGTATTTGCATTTTTATAGCTGTTTCCGTCTAAGATTTCAGATGCCAATTCAGTTTGCAATCTATTTAGAGGCTCATCAAACCTTGCTAAGCTCCACTTTGTCGCCATTCAATCGCACACGAGCCCAGTGCCCCGGCCCGTGATCGCCATCCCTGTTGATCTTCAACTGATCCAGCACGTGCTTAAGCAGCCCCAAGCGATCAAAGTCTTAGGTGGAAGGAATGTCTTCTAGGTTCATGCTTGTTTTTTTAATTGGTGTCAGATCAACATTATTTACTAAATGGTAGCTCACTGAGCGAGCCTGTGGTTGAGCTAAGCTGTAATGATGACCACCCTGTCCGACCCAGACTTCACAGAAGCAGAAATAAAAGCTGTCCAGCAGAAGCTGGCTTTGGCTGTCAAGTTGCTGGAGGGTGTGTGTGCCATCAAGGACGCCGTCAAAAAGCTGAAGAACCACCCCATTCACAGCTACACCCTGTTTTTATCTGACCTGATGTGGGACGACGTCCAATCAAAACGTCAATTGGCATATTTGATAGTGGAATTGAAAGAGTACAAAGAAGACTTTAAGCGAAGCAAAAACACTTGGGTCAAACAACGCACCGCCATGGCAGTGGATTTGTTTCAACAGATGATCGATGGTAATTTTGAAATTTCCAAGCAAGCCCTTGAATTGTTGGAAGAGCCTTACCCCTATCCTGAAGTGATTCAGACAGAAATTAAAACCAAGAAGTTCAATCACACTGTGCTAAGCATCACTACTTGCCCTAATTGCAATCACATTTTTCAGGCGAATGAAATTAAGGAGTACGTAGAAGTGGGCTATCGGTGCCCCCAGTGTAGGCAAAGTATTCGGTTAAGTTAAATTGAATTGGGCTTAGATCCATATTTTTAATTAGTAAATCTACCAAATGAAGATATTTTTCCGCTCAATAACTGCGTTTGTAATAGCTCTGTGGGTTATCACGGCTAGCGCTGGCATCTATGTCGACAAGGTCGACCATCCCAAAAAAGTGGTTGTCCTCAAAATTGAGGGCCGCATCAAATACGAAGACGACATTCAGTTTCAAAAAGTATTGGATGAAATAAGAAGTGATGGTTACAAGATCAAGCTCAATAGCGTCGTTTTGAATACAGCAGGTGGCAGCCCTTCTGCTGCAATAGCCATTGGTAAGATTGTTCGCAAAGAAAATTTAAACACTTATGTGGGTCCCAAGCACCATTGCGGCAGTGCCTGCATCTACATTCTTAGCAGCGGCATTATTCGCATGGCCTACGGCGAAGTAACGGTGCACCGCACCACCTACGAAGACGGCTTTCCCACAGAAAAATTAGAAAAGTCCTTAAAGCAAACCGACGTAGACAACGCCAACCATTTGTTTGAAATGGGCATGGCCACCCAACTGGTAGACGCCATACGCGTAACCCCCAACTACACCAACTGGACCCTAGACGAAAAAGAAAAGCGCCGCTGGGGTGTACATGGCACAGATCGTCTGTACGAAGAGCTGTGGTTTAGATCCACCGCCAAAC
>Ga0214921_10004719_pt1 | contig 19823 bp, 11 predicted proteins | sample LL1505_MetaG_FD_177992 | JGI IMG/M metagenome (GOLD analysis project Ga0214921, IMG submission 177992) | Freshwater microbial communities from Lake Lanier, Atlanta, Georgia, United States - LL-1505 | ecosystem: Environmental > Aquatic > Freshwater > Lake | place: USA: Georgia | collected...
TCGCCCAACTCTCCACGCCGAAGTTGGCGCTTTTTTCAACGTGGGGCTCAGCGATACCTGGCTTGAAAACCAATCGGTGCGCGTTAAAGAATTCGATCTCTTTGAATAAACCGGTTGAATGACAGGTGATTCGAAAGCCCGTTGGGGCATTCGCGGCGTGAAGCGTAACGTGCGACAGCGTCTCATGGAGATGCCTCGCGAAGCTCTTGCGACCCTCAACATCTTTAGCCGTTGAGCAGCTCGCTAGAATGACCTGGGCTCCTTCGCTCATCACGGTATTGAGAGTGCAGAGAAGTTTCATGTCATTAATAGATATTCGACCGCCGGTTGTGAGCGCCGCGTATTCGCTCCTGTCGAGAGAGATCCCCTCGGGATCCCCGTGCCCAGCGAGAACGAGCAGGTCGACTGACTTGCCAAGCCGCTGGGCGCCCCGTTTGATAGCGTTCACGGCGTGATGAGCGGAGGTGGCCTCATGGTAGACCACCTGGTAACCGCTGGTAAGGATATCGACGTTATCCAGAAGCTTGATCTCTCTGCTCAGAAAGGCCCCGTTTTGATCGTTGTCGGCGCGGGGCATGATAAAGACGCATAACGGCCTCGCGTCTCGGTCGAGCGAGAGGCTTTTTTTGAGCGCCTCGGCGAAGTCGTACCCATCCTCGGGGCCTAGCAAGTCCTCTATTCGCTCGCGAGTTGTCGTGTCAGACACAAGCCACCGATTTATTATAACCTCACGCCAGTTATCGAGCCGATCTATCCCCTCGATACCAAGAACTCTCAGAGCCGCTTTGGCCCGGGTGATAGAATCCTCGTATTCCGGAGCCCTCTCTTTGGGAATGGGAGCAAAGTACCGATCGGCTCGGGGGTTTGTCGCCACCAGTCGGGCCGTTTGGATTTCGCCGTGGCTCGTCTGGTCCTCCTGAGTAGCCAGGGCCGCCAGATCGGGAAGGAGTTCTCCATGCTCAGAGAGGATAAGCCCGATGACCGCGGCGTCTCTTGTCACGCTCGCGGTGGTGCCCCAGGCGATCAATTGATTGAGGGTTGTCCTAGCCGCGTGAGAGATGTCAGGAAAGAGAAGTATCTCGCGTGGGTATGATCTGAGCCGAGAGAGATCCTTTGAGATATCATCGACTATAGAGTTCCTGATATCGCCATCGTTGAGAACGTGGCGCAGACAACGGGAGAGAGCTTCTCGCGCCTCGATCTGTTTTATGGATGAGGGGGCGAGGAAACCCGACAAGGTAAAGTCCGAGCGAAGCGCGTCGGTTATGGCATCGATTACTCGCGGATTGAGGAGGAGATCTTCTCTATTTTTGACTCTATCGAAGGCCGCGCGTGGCTCGTACCGAATATCGTCGCAAACGTCTGTGATCCGCTCAGGCGTCGCGGAGTGAGTTGGGATCAATGATGGCGTCTCGAACGTGGTTGGAGCATGCGGTAGCGATAGAGGGAGATCTGACGATATATGAGGTCGAGAGGGGGGGCGACCGTTAGCTGGGGAGATTTCGCCTCCTGCCGCGTCGATGTTGGGAAATAGCGAGGCGAGACACAACGTAGCTTTGGAGGTGAAGCCGCGGAGGGACGCGCCAAGTTGCGGGTGGGATTCGTTAGGCATGCAAGGGATTTATTTCTAGGGCTTCCACTCAGGCTGCTGGCGATCGAAGAGCCACAGCCGCCAACGCGCGAGCCAGCCGAGACCTGGCTCGTTTGGTCGGATCGCTTCACGAGCCGAGGCGCGGTGCTCTGGGCTCTTGGCGCTCTTAGTAATACCGGGGAGGCAGATAAATCCGAATCGCTCGGAGTAGAGGCCGGGAATTCCGAGCATTCCCATGAGTTCCTTGAGGGAAGCTTGCGCTAGGCGCGGACTACTCCTGGCTATTCGCAAAGCCCTTCTCACTAGATCCGTGTCGGTCGTATGGGCGAGCCGCTCCTCCCGCAGGACTTGACGAAGGTTGCTATAGAAGCCTCCGACTAGCTCGGCGCAGCGCTTTTTATCATCCTCGTTTGCTCCGGCAACCATAATCCTTTCAGAGGTTCGAAGCTCATCCGCAATCTCTTGGGCGACCCACTTAGAGCGAAGCGCCGCTTTAAGCAGCGCTACCGCGACTGAGGGTGACTCACTCGACTCGGCGCGCGCGCATTCGCGGAAGAGGGGAGCAACCCCCGCCCCCCATGGTAGAGAGGTAACGGATGAGCCAGCGTCAAGTAGCATGGCGCCAACGCTCGCCTCGCATCGTGTGATCGCCACCAAGATGGCGGCCTGAATAGACTGGGTGGCCTCATGTGAGATCTTCGAGTTCAACTTGGTGAGGTATTTCCCAACGTTTTTGAGATCTTCGTAAAGGAGCGCTTGCGAATATCGCGAGTCGCAGCGTGGCGCCAGATAAACGGCGCGCTGTTTAAGGAAGCCAAACTCCACCGCGGGATGGCTTATAAGAGCGCTCCACGTTTGGATCGCTTTATCGCCGCTCCTCTCAACGATCGCGGAACCAATTCGGAAGAAAACGCCCTCACCCTCCCGGGAGAGCGTCAGTTTCTCGTGGAAGAGATTCTCGGCGGTCGTGCGCAATATTGAACCAGGTATTAGGCTCCGGTTCTCGGCGTCATAAACACTTTGGAGGAACTCCCTCTCCGTCGCGTGACCGGTGGCGAAGAGCTTAGCCATGATCTTTACGCTCTCCCACACCGTTGGAAGTTCGGCGTACCTGAAACATTCGAGAACGAGCGCGGAGAAGCCAGAGAGCTCAGGGGAGCTCTCTTTGGAGTCTGCTATTTTCATTATGTTCCAAAACAACCGGGGCGATTCACGAGCGAAGATCTCATCCCGAATTGAGGTAAGCTCCTCTGGCATCTCAGCGTCCTCCACGAACCGCTTGAAATCAGAGGCTCCACGATTTGAGGAGATGTAGGTAAAAAGTGCGTCAGGAAATTTTGGCGCGAGGGTCTCAAGCGCGATATCTCTCTTCTCGATCTTGCGCAGGGTATCGATGTACTCCTTAAGCGATCCGGCGAGGCTGTGACGCCCTCGGACGGCGCCCTGGGAGGAGGCCGCGTTTGGGCTCTGAAGGTTCTGCAATCGTTTAATCGCGTCCTCGACGGTATCAGGAACCGGTCGTGTGGAACCGTCGGCTCGAACGAGCGCCTCGCGCCATAAGACCCCCCAACTCTCCTCGCGATAGGATGACGGAGACGGAGTAGTGGGTTGAGAAGATGGTTGTTGCTGGAACATTGACGAGGATATCGACTAAAGCTGCCTCACCGTTAGCCGTCCAGGGCGCATCCCGGGCTCCGTTACGGTAGGGCAAAGGTATCAAGGGAATAGATTAACTGGAAGGCAATTCCAGGGGTCCTTGGGCTCCTCCTGAGTCCCGTGGAGTCGAGAGACTATGGGGTAATTGGGCGGAATCTGTAGCTTTAGAGCGCGCGGCGATCGGGCTTGTCCCAAAAGATAGGTGGGAATCTATCGGATGGGTGTCAGACGCGCGACGAGAGACGCTCCGGTATCGGGTCTCCACAAGCATACGTACGAGCTGGGGCTATCAAAAGATGCGGTGATCTCCCGAGATTCAAACGAGTCGTTCGGGGAAAGAGACTTAAGAGTAGTTGAGGTGGGAACGACGAGTCGCACCTGATTGAGCCCTTCCGCGAATCCACGTTTCTTAACCAGTTCGAGCACCTCATCTCCCGAAAAAACTTTGCTTTGTGTCACCTCCTCGCCCCCGATTGAGCGCTCAAAAAAGAAGAGGCAGTTTTTTTCAACCCGTCCATAATTAGTAAGATTAGGCGCTCCTTGGGCGACAAAGAGCGGTTCGTCGTAGGTGTCCAGCTCCCGTTGTATCTCGGCGACCAATGCTCTGCTGCGAATGAGTTCGACGGTATTAAGAGAGAACGGAAATACAAAATTAGCTGAGCCGCTCACGAGGGTATCCTCTCCGAGGACGCCGAATCGTTCGTGGTGGACGGTATACGCTCCCCATCTATCGGTGAACACTGAAACAGCATCAGGAAATTGGCTGAAGAATGAAAGCCATCCCTTCGCTCGTGGGTGCCACGAGTCTTCCCGTTTGAGATCCAAAGTGCTCCATATCGGCCCCTTGGAGGCGGAAGTCTCCGGGGCTAAATAGAATGTTCCGCTCAGCCCAAGATTAAGCTTTCCCTGAGACGCTTTGAGGTAAAGCTCGTCAAGAAAACACCGCTGCCTTTGGAAAGAGAAGCATGAGTCAGTAATTGGCGACATGTAGAGCGAGAATCGCCCCGGAGTTTCCGCTATCTCCTCAAGGAGGATTCCGTAGGCGCTTGAGACTACACCATCTTCCGTTCGGATTATTGTGAAAGGTCGCTGCGCCGACGCCACGTATCGCCGCGGGCGTTCGGCGTTAACGAGAAGCGCGAAGTTGTCTCGACGATCAACGGTAAGGGGATAGCTGATCCCAGAGCGTATGGCGGTGAACAGCGCCTGAAACATTTTGACTACGGCTCTATTGCGGTACACTAACGTTAAACCTCGGCTCGACCACTTTGAGTCATTCACCAGGTTTACATTCGAGCTGATAGCGAGATCCTCGCCAATAATAACGAACTTGGTGTGCATCTGAAGCACTCCCCGGAATGGCCCGAGGTGTCGGTTCCCTTTCGTCCAGTTCCACGGAGCGACCTTAATGGGATACGGCGCTAGTCGACTAGGATAGTATGAGCGCTCTCCGGAGTTCGTGATAATATCCACAGGGATACCGGCTTGGTGCGCGTCATCGATCGCTCGCAGAACATCGATCTCTTTAACGACGCTCACGGCTATTTTTATGGGCGCGCAAATGTTTTCGCCCTTGCACCGTTGGATTGCGTCCCGAATAGCGTTCTCGACCGCTGAATTAAAACTCTGATGGGGGCCAAAGAGGACTGATACCTCATCATCCTTGATAGTGGTGCTCATGCGGGAGACGCGAGGGCTTGAGGAGACGGCTCGAAATGGCTCATGATCTGGGACCACAACGGGCTCAGCTGAGGCGATGGACGTTCCCGCGAGGAGAAGCTTAACGCCGTGCTCACGAGGACGCTCTTCGATTGTTGACGGGTTGAGGCTCACATCGATGAATTGAAAAGTAAAAGAGAGCGGTGGATCTGTCTCGGGGATCGAGAGATCTTTAGACTCGCAACGCATGTTCTTGTAGTCATACGCGAATCGAATAAGGGTGCGGGGGTGAGTAACGATTGACTGAAAGCCTTGGGGTGGAGGAGAAGCGTGATCAGCTACCACAGCCCCATAGATAAACTCACAGCCTTGGCGGGCATCCGAGAAGGGAAGGGAAACTTTAAGGATTCGAACGGGTCGTCCTTGATCATCCGGAAGATTGGAGGGGGTCAGAGGTCCGAGGTCGAACGTGTACTTCAGGGCATGATGGGAGTGGATTGAGTTTGAGCTGTTGAAGAATCGGAAGAGTGAGTTCCTCTCGATCTCAAAGAGGGAGAGTAGTATGAGGATCGCTAGTAGAGCGGGTAGCGCTCTCGTTCGCGCCCGGCCACGGCGATGATTCGAAGCCCGCTTGGAAGAGGTTATAATGGAGGGCGACATAGCCAAACTCCGAAAAATACATGCGACTCTTAGTTCCGACAAGGACCAAATGGGAGGGCGAAACGCCATTATTGAGGTGAAGGACGCCACGCACACTCTTTTTGAGGCGGGCTGGGGTTGTTAAACTGCCGCGCTCGGTAAGGAGATCGAGGTATCTCATCCGGCGCTCATCCGATTCGGGCTCGTTACATAGGAGGGCGTGATCGATCGGAACTACCTCGATCTCCGATTCAGCAGGGGATGGCGGGGATGATCCTCCATGAGTTTGAACAGATGAAAGAAGCTCGATAAACCTTTCTCTATCCGCCTTGATGAGGAGATCTTTGGCACTCGTTGATTTTGTTGAATGGAGGATTATCTCTAGGATCTCTCGCAAGGTGTGGCCTGAGAGCTCTATGCCTCCTGCAGGGTCCTTAAAAACTTCCCATACTTTTGGATCGTTGGGCGCTATCAGCGCGCTCGGTGAAATATCAATCAGAGGTAGGCGCGCGAGGTCAAACGTTGAGCGATAAAGGAGGTGGCGGAGTTCCATAGGTGCTTTGATCTGGGCAACACGAACCGAGAGTCCACCTTCATGCCCCTTGCGTAGCGAGAGGATTCCGAGATCCTCCCACCTCCACAGCGCGCCTTTGACCACCTTGGATCGCAGCCACACTAAGGCGGCGATGAGGGCCACCAACTCAACTGTAAGGAGCATCTCAGCGAGCTGAGTTATCGGAAGTTCTGGAGAGTACCCAGCCCAGAGACTCACATTTAGAGTCGCGCTTACGACCATCGCGAAAGTTCCGAGGATGAGACACGGCTTCGAATTAGGCGCTCCGGGCGCGGGGGTATCCTCCACCAGGCGAGCCATCCCTAGCGTGGCGGGTCGTAGCGCGAGTAGGAGCACAAACAAAGCGATGGTAAGGGAAGCAGGCTCAAGATGCTCATTATATGGGGAGCTCCACGAGGTGGCCGCGTATCGCGCCGCCATGATGGGAGAAAGGAGGAGGGTGAGGATAGACGCCACGCACAGAGTAGAAAAAGCTCGGGTGTAAGCTAGGGAGCGAAGACGTTGTGAGCCAAAAGCGATCCATCTCCGAAATTCGCGGTGGAGCAGGTCGGCGACTCTTAGGGCGGAAGCTGATGATAGTTGTATCAGTCGTTGCGCCACCACAAGAGTCAGGGCGAAGGAGGGATCGCGGTGAACGATAGGCAGGTAAGCTAATTTCGGCGCGAGCTCAAGACATGCTGATGCCAAGCCGATCCTACATAGTTGAGGAAGTGCTCTCGATAGGAGTAGACGCCGCTCGCGCCGCTCGTGAGGTGGTGCGGTTGTTCGCGATTTTATCGGATAGACCAGTCGCCACGAGAAAAACAGGAAGGTGAGCCTGGTCGCGAGGTAAACAAGGGGGAGGTTCGCCATCACCGAGAGACATCCGCATATCGCCTCCAATCCGAGATATACCGTCAGGCGATCTCCGAATAGGGCGATCCCCCGCTGGCGAGCGGTGTATAGGCCGAGAATGATTCCCACCTCAAGTGGGAGGGCAATTATCCACCCGGTCAGCATGGCTCTGTAGATCGGCGGACTTGAGAAGTGAACGTTTGTGGCGAGGGTGATAACACCTAGAAGGGCAAGAGAGAGCAGGCTAAAAGAGATAACGACCGCCGAGATCATGAGAGTGGTCACGGCCCGTCGGTCAACGTGGGCAAGCGCGGGCACGGCACGCGCGTGGGCCGCCACCCTCCGAAAACTCAGAGCGATAGCGAGAGCTCCCGTATGGGCAACGCTTAAAACAGCCAAGACTCCTACCGATGAGGGGGGGATGAAAAAGAAGTGATAGCGCATCAGGAAAAAAGCCTCAGCGAGTTGCAGGAGGGAGAAGAAGGATCCCCTAATAAAGAATCGCGAGAGATAGCGAGCGAGCGGCAGCGCTTTTCGAGACACGGGAGCCGCGAGTGAGCCGATAGTTTTACGATCGTCAAAGCTACGCCTTGTCCGAGACACCAGCCCTTTGAAAGAGCTGTGGTACGGGGAAGCGCTAGAGCCTTCCAACGCGTCTGAGGTGGGTAAGTGATTCAAGGCCAAACTCTCTTAGTCTTTGGGGTGGAAAATCTCTAAAGAAACTCTTTCTGAACGGGCGATTAAAGACCCGCGAAACGACTAGCTCGCTCAAGCGGCGATCTAACTGAGCGAGCTGGCGCGCGTCGGTAATCTCGGTAACGAGCGCGCGAATCCCCAAGAGTGAGTTGTTCTCTACTGCGCCTAGTAGGGAACGGAGCGCTTGGCAGAGTCTCCGAGCGCGTTGGTCAAGGGTAAGTTCCTCAGGCAGTTTTTTCGTTATGGAGTTGAGCTGGGATGAGAAGAAGGTATCAAGAGCTCGGTATTTCTCGAGCGGAAGGAGGAGCCGACCGTCATGTGTCACGTCACGGCCGAGGTATCGGGTCGAGAAGCGATAATCCATGTGCCCGACATCTACAATCAGACGGCATGAATCACTTGGAGCGCAAAGCTTAAGACGCTCGGTTTTCTTCAGATTTAAGCGTAGACCTCGAGCCGCCACAGCCTCTCGCGTAATTCTCTCCATTTCAATGGCTACCTCGAGCTCAGGATGAGCGGCGATGATGTCATCACCGAAACGAGCGTAGAAGCCATCGCGAAAGTGGGACAGCCTCTCGTCGAGCGAACGCAAGTAGAGGTTTTCAGCGACGAGCTGTAGATGAGAGCCCATGGGGAGTCCCCGGATAAGGTTCGCTAGGCGTCCCTCAAGAGTGAAGGGGTATCTGCATAGACTTTGAAAGAGCTTTCGGCCGCACGATCCCGGTTCAACCGTTTCATGAAAATCGTGGGAGACCGCCTCGTGATCTAAGGTCTCGCCGAATTCCGAGATATCGCCTCTCACTACGTAGGTACTTTTTTTAAGCGCCACGTATGACGAGAGTTCGCGCAAGACTGTATGTTGCCCGACACCACGGCGATAACTGAAGACCCTTGAATGAAGCCGCGGCTCCGATAATTCTCCATAGAGCCGACCCAGATGCGCCAGTATCCACCGATCGATCCAAGCCGGCCGCATATATGGGCGCTCCTTATCCGCGAATATTTTCGTAAGGATCGCTGGGAATGGCTCGTAGTCTCCGTGGTGGATAGCTTTGAGGGCGTGGCCAACCAAACTTTTATGCCCTTTAAGAAAAACGGGGAGCGTCAGTCCTGAAGCGTCAGGCGCCTCGGGGTGATGCGAGCTTCCCTTAAGCCATCGAGCCCATACGAGAGTGTTTGTTCTCTCAATCTCCTTAGTTGAGAAGAAGTAATCCTCAAAGGTCCGTGATAATCGCATCGTGACCCACGTCGTAAAGAAAAGTGCCGAGCAACAAGTTGATTATTAATGCATATATCGCGAGATCACCGTAGGCAGGCCTATCAGAACCTCCACATGTCTCAGATACTTTCGTACCCTAGATGGGTTCGGCCCTCACGGACCGTGCGGCTTGGCTTACGGCACTATCGCGGGAGATAGAGGTACCCACCACCCTGAGTTGCTCGGCCCTTAAACTATAGCCGGAGGGGAGGGAAACGAAAAGCGAGATTCCGGGGCGCGCGTGTTCGGCTATCCCTGCTTTTTCTTGAAGAGGCTAAAGATCGATCCCGAGTATGCGTAGAAGGTTACCTTCTCCAAGTCGCAAACCTTCGAGAGACCCTTAAAGATCGGATTGAAGATGGGAGAGAGCCTCTCAAGACGGATTCGGATAAAGTCGAGGGAGCATATCTGTCCGGTAGGTGAGCTATCGATCAGTTCGAATGATTCCCCCATCGCTTTGGTGAGGGTTTCTTTGGTGTAGTACGTAACGTGCTCCGGAATCTTGAACGAGACGTTTCGGTTTCCGAGAACTTTTCGCAAGAGAGCGTCGTAGTTCGGTGTCGCTATGGCGACGATGCCCCCCGGGGCGGTGATCCTGCTCAGCGATTTTGCGAAGGCTCTAGGGTCGTAGATGTGCTCCATAACATCACAGAGCGTAATAAGGTCAAAATAATTTGGCTGATACTCAACCTCATCGATCGTGCCGGCCCTGAATCTATCCCCCAGCTTTTTTAAGCGAGTGCTGAGACCGTGAGATGAGACGTCAATCCCGTGAGCCTCGTAGCCGAGTTTCTCGGCTTCCTCAATCAAGATCCCCGTACCACACCCGATGTCCAGCGATCGGCCTGGCGCTTGAAATCGTAGTACTCGCTCAAGCCTCTGCCTGAAGGTTCTGGCGTAACAATCATCCTGACTTGAGTAGCTCTGGTATCCAAGGTTGGTGGTGCTCCCCTCAAAGTAAGAGCTATCCTCGTACACCTTTCGCATCTCCTCCTCTTTCAGGCGAGGAGAGAGGTACACCAGATCGCACGAGCGACACTTAACATATCGGGAGAGGGGAAATACGTGGGCGACATCTCGCTCTTCCGGAGGCGTGTCACATAGGGGGCAAGAGCAGTGTTCCCATGATCCGGTATTATGAAGAATTTCCGCAGTGTTTGATCCCATGGGCAGTTTCTAGCACATGTTACGCGCGTTGGGACGGGGGAACTTAGTTACTTAGAGAAACGTTTGTGACTAAAAAACTGGAAAGGAGGAGGTCTTTATTCGATATCTTCCCCGATCTGGATGTGCAAACGGTGAAAGAGGCGGTGAATGATTGGGGCTAAGACCACGCCCACCACTGTAATAAAGGTAAGCCCACTAAAGAGAGCGTAGAGACCCGCGAACAACTTTCCATCGTATGTATTCAATGGGGTAAGGGGCCCCATACCAGATAGGATCATGGCGGCATTGGCGAACGCATCGATCCACGGTAGCCCTTCAAAAAAATGGTATCCCGCCATCCCGATCCCCAAGGCGATCGCAAGAGAAACCACTCCCACGAACGAAACGGCGACCAAGCGGATGATGAATTCGTGGCGGGGAATTAGAGGTTTCGATGGGTGCTCAAACATAGTCGGGATTACTTAGAGAGGTATGGTATGAACCTATTATGGGCCGGATGAAGGAAGTTTGGTACGGGGTAACTTTTGTCAAAACAGTGGATTCCGCTGGGGCCGTGCGAAAGTCGAGCGTAGGCGTGGTCTGGTGCAAGGTATGGGTGGGCATCTAGATGCGTGACCACTCTGTAGCCCTGGCTTCAGGGCGCTGAGAGTTTAGCGCCCCGATAAATTTCACTAGAGCGGTAGCCAAGCGCCCGTTTCCTTCATTTTGGCAGCTTAGCGCCTGTTCATGGTTCGCCTTCGAAAACTCTTGGGATAGCGTATTATAAGGAGAAGCCCTTTCCATGGGCGGGAGGTCGTTTGGGGATATGTGTCGATGCCTCTATTTTCTTCCGCGCCTCTCTCCTCCTTTGCCCCAATCAATAAGTTGTATTAGTCTTTCATCAATCGGCTTGTCTTTTGTCCTCGAGCGTTTTATGCCGCTCGACGTCTCGTTAAAAACCGCAAGCTTCTCCGCTTATCTGGAGTTGTTGGTTACGGCATGTATAGCAAATTATTCCGCTGTGCTTTAATTTCCGCCCTTCTAACAAGTCTTTTTGCGACAATCACGGTCGCATTAGCCGCTCAGGAAAGCATCGACGGTGCCTCTGAGTGTAAAAAGCCCCTTTCGCTTGAAGATTTTAGAGCTCTGGCGTTTCAAAAGAGCCCCTTGATCGCCGAGATTGACGCGGAATACGCCGGGGAGTTGGCGAACGCGTTTGAACGCGAGGTGCTCCGAAATCCTGAATTAAACGCTGAGCAGGTCTACACGCATGCGCGGGTGTATGGCGATCGGGATCCCCAGAGTCAGGTTGCGCTCAGTCAGCCGCTGCGCCTGTCAAACTTCGGAAGCCGCGAGAGGGTGGCTGACCTGATGCGTAAGGCCGGTGATCAACAGAAGAGAGCGAAGCTCTTGGAGCTGAGTCAAACTCTGAAACTCCGGTTTTATACTCTCCACGCTCTGCAGCAGGTTGAGAGCGTATTGAAAGAAGCCGAGGAAGTGGCAACGAGGAAAGTCAGCCTCCTCCAGGAAAGTGTAAAAAAGGGACTCCTGTCGGAGGGGGATGAGAAGATATTCGAGGGCGAAAAGTATCGTCTTCAGGCGGAGAGGCGAGGTGTTGAGGCGGCGATATCCCTCCTGCAAGGTGAGCTGAGTCGCTCAGTCGGGGTGTCGTGCCTCATAACGACCAGTGTGACCGGTACTATGAAGGACATCCCCACAGAGCAAGCCCTGATTGAGAGAGCGCGGTCCAGCGACATTAGTGAAAGCGGTAGGTTGGACCTCATGGCGGCTCTCTCAAAAGAGCAGAGCCGGTTGGAAGAGCTCGACGCCTTCCCCGAGTTTGCTCCGCGCGTCACGTACCAACACACTAACGATGGCGGAGATTTTTTTGGCGCGGGAATCGCGATCCCGCTCTCTATTTTCAATCGCAATCAGGGGGAACGTTTGCGAGCTACCGCCGCACAGGCCGCGAGTGAGGCTCGCCAGCGACTGCTTATGGGGGGTGGACTTGAGCATCAGATAACAACCCTTCGTAATGCCGCTGTCCGATCGAAGGAGCAGTCGGATATCTTCTCAGGCAAGGTAGTGCCCGCGTATCAAGCAGCTCTTCGCTCCCAGGAGCGTCTTTACTCGGTAGGTCGGGGGACCATCATGGAGATGTGGCAAGTTTTTAAATTGAGCAATGAGGTGAAGGTTCAGAGCGCCAACCTATTGCTGGATTCAATCAAGGCAAGATCCCAGCTCTCTATGTTGATAGGTGAGGAGGTCTAAATGGCTGGGCGGCTGATTCAAGTGATTGTGGGCGCGCTTTTTATTAGTTTTAGCGCGTGTGGCGGTGGAGGTAGTCACGAGCATTTCCATGGTGGTCATCCTGCGGTTGAGTTGGAGGATAAAAAGGGACCTCATGGTGGGCGGCTCCTCTCAGATGGGGATTTTTCATTAGAACTACAAATATTTGAAAAAGATGTACCTCCGCACTTTCGCGCGTATGCATATGAGCATACTAAGCAACTCGGCGCGGAGGACTTCTCTGTCACCGTGGCCCTCCGTAGGCTCGGCGGAGGAGAGGAGGAGTTTGCTCTAGGGCCGGCGGGCACCTTTCGCGCGAATGAGAAGGAGGTAAGAGAGCCACACTCGTTTGATGTTCAGGTTTCCGCGGAGCATAGGGGGAGTCGGTACGTGTGGAAATATCAGTCATACGAGGCGAGGACCGAAATCCCAGACGAGATAGCTGTTCGCTCAGGTGTAACGACTGAACGGGTTGGAGGCCATGAGGTGGTAACCGCGATCCATGCGCGAGGTAAGATACTCCCTAGCGAGGATCGCATCGCTCACGTCATCCCGAGGTTCTCAGGGGTCGTGCGTGAGGGACGTAAGCATATTGGTGACAGAGTTGAGAAGGGTGAGGTGATGGCGGTTATTGAGAGCAACCAAAACCTCCAGCCGTTCGAAGTTAAATCCCAGATATCTGGCACGGTGATTAACGGACACCTCATCGTCGGTGAGTTCGTCCCCGATAGTCAGTGGGTATATGTCGTCGCGGACCTCTCCGAGGTGTGGGCGGACTTTTCCGTGTCTCTTGAAGACAGTTATTCTATCGCCAGCGCTCAAGACGTTCTCGTATCTTCGGCGAATGGCGATAGAGCCGCTAGAGGTCGAGTATCGTATATCGCTCCCTACGCGGATGAACGGGCTCAAACCCAGCTCGTGCGAGTGGTATTGCCGAATGAAAAGAATGCGTTTCTGCCGGGAATGTTTGTCTCCGGTGATATCGTGATTGATCGGGCGCAGGCTTCAGTCGCCGTTAAAAAAGAAGCGGTGCAGCGATTGAGAGAGTGGGAGGTTGTTTTTGTGAAGATAGGGGAGACCTACGAAGCGAGACCTCTCACTATCGGAAAACGCAATGGCGAATGGGTTGAAGTCATTGCGGGGCTTTCCGGTGGGGATGAGTACGTGGTGGGCAACGCCTTCCTAATCAAAGCGGATATCTTGAAGTCCGGAGCGAGCCATGATCATTAGAGCGTGTCGCCCGGGGGGGATTGTTCGTGTTTAACCTCATCCTTAGGGCCTCGATTAGGTTCCGATTTCTAGTACTGGCATTGTCTCTATTGCTGTGTGTGGTGGGGGGGGCGTCCTATCGTCACCTTATCATCGATGCAGTACCCGATATCACTAATGTTCAGGTGCAGGTAAACACAGCAGCTCCAGGCTACTCCCCATTTGAGGTTGAGCGGCAGATCACGCAGCCTATCGAGCTCCTCTTAGCGGGTATTCCGGGGCTTGAGTATACTCGCTCCCTCTCTCGCTATGGCCTCTCTCAAGTGACGGTCATTTTTAAAGATGGAACTGACATCTACTTCGCGAGACAACTCCTTTCGCAGCGGCTCCAGGAGTCTCGAGATAGGCTGCCCCCCGGCGTCAACCCGTCGATGGGACCGATTGCTACGGGACTGGGTGAGATATTCATGTTCACGGTCGAGAATAAGGAGGGTTATGAGGAGCCACGCACCCTTCAGGAGCTTAGAGAGATACAGGATTGGGTCGTTAAGCCACAGCTTAGGACGGTTCCCGGTGTGGTTGAGGTAAATTCGATCGGCGGAGCTTCGAAGCAGATAGTCATCACACCTAACATCGACAAGTTGAGAGGATTAGAGCTAACCCTGGAGGAGCTCGCCCAGGGCGTCTCAAAGAACAACTCAAACGTAGGGGCTGGCTTTGTTGAACAGAGGGGTGAGCAGTTTCTTATCCGAGTTCCTGCGCAGCTGGAGCGATACGAACAGATTCGCGAGGTGGTAATCGGTGTGCATGAGGGTACTCCCATCAGAGTAAGGGATGTCGCTGAGGTAGAGATAGGCTCCGAGCTACGAGCCGGCGCTGCCACACAGAATGGCCGCGAGGTGGTTTTGGCCACCGTCTTCATGCTTATGGGGGAGAATGGGCGAGACGTGTCCGAGCGAGTGAGTCGTCGGCTCGAACAGGTCGAAAGATCTCTACCCCAGGGCGTCGTGATTCACACAATATACAACAGATCCGACCTTGTGAACGCGACCATAGAAACGGTGCGCCGCAATCTTTTCGAGGGGGCTTTGCTGGTAGTCGCGATACTCTTTGGTGCCCTGGGAAATATCAGGGCAGCCCTCATTACCGCCTGTGTTATCCCTCTTTCGATGTTGTTTACGATAATCGGAATGGTGCAAGGAAGACTCAGCGCTAATTTGATGAGCCTCGGAGCGCTCGATTTTGGACTGATAGTCGATGGAGCGGTTATTCTCGTTGAAAACTGCATTAAGCGTTTCAGCGATGAGCGTCTGCGCCGTGGTCGTAAGTTGACCGAGCCTGAGCGACTCGAACTCGTATACGAGGCTTCGTCTGAGGTCCGTCAGGCCACCATGTTTGGTGAGCTTATTATTATGGTGGTCTACCTTCCAATTCTCGCTCTCGCTGGAATTGAAGGAAAGATGTTTCATCCGATGGCCGTCACGGTGCTTCTGGCGTTGTCAGGAGCCTTTATTCTTTCGCTCACCTTCGTGCCGGCCGCTGCGGCAGTTTTTTTAAGTGGAGACATAGAGTCACGGGGTGGGCTTGTGGCGCGCATCCAGGAGATGTACGGGAGGTTGCTGGAGAAGCTCCTCCGGCGTCAGGGTCCTATGATTGCCGGGATTGGATTGTTATTTCTCATATCCTTAGTGGCGGCCACTCGTTTGGGCTCAGAGTTTATACCCTCCCTAGATGAGGGGGATATCGCTTTGCATGCCTTGCGAATTCCGGGAACCTCGCTCTCTCAATCAGTCAAAATGCAACATGAGCTTGAGACTCGAATACAAACTCTCCCAGAGGTTAAACACGTGTGCGCGAAGATCGGTACCGCTGAGATCGCGACCGACCCTATGCCGCCGAGTGTCGCCGACGCCTATGTAATTCTGAAGCCCCGTTCTCAGTGGAGAAACCCGGGCAAGCCAAAAGATGAGGTCGTGGCGGAGCTTGAGGAGTTGGTTGCTGGTGTGCCGGGGAATAATTACGAGTTTACCCAACCGATTCAGATGCGCTTTAACGAACTGATCGCGGGAGTAAGAAGCGATCTCGCCATTAAGGTTTTTGGTGATGATATGGGTGTCCTGTTGGCGCAGGGGGAAGCTATAGCCGAACTACTCTCGAAGATCCCAGGCGTCGCTGATCTTAAAGTGGAGCAGATTACGGGACTCCCCGTCGTCACTATACAGCCCAACCGCGAAAAGCTAGCCCGTTTGGGTCTAAGCGCTGCTGCTGTACAAGATGTGGTGCGTACGGCTTACGCGGGGGAGGAGGTGAGTACCTTTTTCGAAGGCGATCGTCGGTTCCCGATAGTGGTTCGCCTGGGAGACGTCGATAGACAGGACGTAAATTCCATTGGCAACCTGCCTATAGCCCTTCCGCTTGGCCTCGGAGCGCATCAACATCTTGTGGAGCGCTCAAAGGCGCGCATCAGCGAGGAAGGTGAAGAGAGACGATTCGTTATCCTCAAAGATGTGGCGGATATTACCTTGGTTGAGGGCCCTAACCAGATCAGTCGGGAGAACGGTAAGCGGCGGGTTGTGGTAACCGCCAACGTCCGGAATCGTGACCTTGGTTCCTTTGTAGAAGAGGCTCAGAGATCGGTTGCGTCGAACCTGAGGCTACCCCCTAAGTACTGGCTTGGATGGGGTGGGCAATATGAGAACCTCATCTCAGCCAAAGCTCGCCTGATGGTGGTTGTTCCGATTGTGCTGGTAACGGTCTTTGCCCTGATCTTTTTCACGTTTAGGTCGTGGACGCATTCAATCATAGTTTTTACTGGGGTTCCCTTTGCGCTGACCGGTGGCATTCTTGCCCTGTGGGCGCGAGGTATTCCGTTTTCAATCTCAGCGGCGGTGGGATTTATAGCTCTGTCCGGGGTCTCTGTTTTAAACGGGCTTGTCCTCGTTTCCTTCACCAGGAAGCTGATGAAGGGAGGTCTCAATCCAGTTACAGCCGTTATTCAGGGGGCGACGGCGCGAGTGAGGCCCGTGCTAATGACAGCGCTCGTGGCCTCACTGGGTTTTGTGCCCATGGCGCTATCTCAGGGCACTGGCGCAGAGGTGCAACGCCCACTTGCGACTGTGGTAATAGGCGGAATTATCTCCTCGACGATTCTGACACTTTTAGTTTTGCCGGCGCTACTGGCGCTGTTCCCAGGCAAAGGGGAACAGCGGTAGCGGTGCTTACTTGACGCGGGCCCGTGTGCCCTGGAATGCCTCACGCGCCTCCTCGTCGCGTGATAAATCACGCAAGAGCTCACGATTTCGAATGACGTAGGATTACCGAATTTGGACCTAAAGGTCCAAATGGCGGAGCCGACCCACCTACGCCGAGGCTCCGTCGGGCTAGCGGGACTCGAACCCGCCCGGTAGGGAGAAAACGCTGCGCTAGCTCGCGTTTTGAGCTGTGTCTTTTTAGGCGTGCTAATGCCGACGGCCTTCGGCCTTTCGGCGCACGCCTCCTCGTCGCGTGATAAATCACGCAAGAGCTCACGGTTTCGAATGACGTAGGATTACGGAATTTGGACCTAAAGGTCCAAATGGCGGAGCCGACGGGACTCGAACCCGCGACCTCTCGCGTGACAGGCGAGCGTTCTAACCAACTGAACTACGACTCCGCAGCTGCTTTTTGGGAAGCAGCGAAGGGGATAACTACCTAAAAATCATCCCTTAGTAAAGATTTCTGAGGGCACTCTTTTTAAGGGGGATGATGGAGGCTCTAAGATAGGGTGGGAAACGGGCGAGTTATCGCTTCCTAACGACGCTGGTAACGACGCTGGTACAGGGTTCTTTTCCCCGTCTGGGGGAGGTCTTCAGGGTACCCGTAGGCCATAATCCGACCGGCGAGGGCAGCTCCCGGTACCCTGTACCAGCGTGGACCAAGCCATAATCCGACCGGCGAGAGTAGCTCCCAGTACCCTGTACCAGCGTTGGACCAGGGACCAATCGACTTTGGTTGTCCCGTATCAATACCATCTTGTGACAACTAACCAAGATTATCCTACACTTGCCACGTTTCCGGGTGGGGCTTGGAGCCCTCCTTTTTTAAAGTAAACGGACGGGGTTTCAAGTGGCCGAGTACACGCCTTCAACCATCGAGCCTAAGTGGCAGTCATACTGGGATAAGCACAACACCTTCAAGACCCACGAGTCAGGGAAAAAGAAGGTATACGTTCTCGATATGTTCCCGTATCCATCGGGGTCCGGCCTCCACATCGGACACCCTCTCGGCTACACAGCGACCGACATCTATTCGCGCTACAAGAGGATGCAGGGGTTCGATGTGCTCCATCCGATGGGGTTTGACGCCTTCGGGTTACCGGCCGAGCAGCACGCTGTTAACACCGGTGAGCACCCAGCGAGTATCACCGAGAAGAATTGCCAAACCTTCGCCTCGCAGATGAAGGCGCTCGGGTTCTCGTACGATTGGGGACGAGAGTTGGCCACGTGCACCCCTGACTACTACAAGTGGACGCAGTGGATCTTCCTACTCCTCTACAACTCTTACTTCGATGAAAAAACAAACAAGGCGCAGCCGATCGAAAAGCTTCCGATTCCGGCGGGTATTCAAAAGCAAGGCGTGTTGGCTGTTCAAGCGTACCAAGCTGAGCACCGCCTCGCCTACTACGCGGACGCGATGGTGAACTGGTGCCCGGCGCTTGGAACGGTCTTGGCCAACGAAGAGGTAATTGATGGGAAGTCAGAGCGGGGAGGGCACGATGTAATCCGTAAGCCCATGAAGCAGTGGATGCTCCGCATCACTAAATATTCTGAGAGGCTCCTCTCAGAGCTTGAGGAGGTCGATTGGCCTGAGGCTATTAAGGAGCAGCAACGAAACTGGATCGGGCGAAAAACTGGCGCGGAGATAGCCTTTCCGATGGAGGGCTCTTCACATTCGCTCGTGGCGTTTACCACGAGACCCGACACCCTCTTTGGCGTGACCTTCTTCGTAATCGCTCCCGAGCACCCACGTGTGGATGAAGTAACTACTCCAGAGTGTCGTGAGGCGGTTGACGCCTACCGAGAGAGCGCCGCTCGCATGAGCGATTTCGATCGCACCTTTGAGAACCGCAAGAAGACCGGCGTGTTCACTGGTGGATATGTGAAGAATCCGATTACCGGCGAGAAAGTCCCGGTATGGGTTGGCGATTATGTGCTCGTTTCATTTGGAACGGGGGCTGTCATGGGGGTTCCGGCCCACGATGAGCGTGACTTTGAGTTTGCGCGCGCATTTGGCATCGCCATTAAGCCCGTGATAGTCCCAGAGGATCCCTCCGACTCCCGCCGCGCATCGGTAATAGATGGTGAGGGGGCATGGACGGAGAGTGGTGTCATGCTTCCGTGTGCCCATCCTGTAGCGACCGAGCTCCACCTTGTGGGGCTGCCGAATCGCGAAGCAGGCGAGCGGATCGTCTCGTGGCTTGAGAGAAACTCACTCGGTCAAAAGGTAGTAAACTACAAGCTACGCGACTGGCTCTTCTCGCGCCAACGTTATTGGGGTGAGCCTATTCCGATAGTTCACTGGGAAGATGGGACAACTACTTCACTCTCTGCTAACGAGCTTCCGCTCGTCCTGCCGCAGGTAGAGGATTACAAACCCTCTGATGGAGGAGAGTCGCCGCTTGCAAAAGCTAAAGAGTGGCTCCACGTGGTCGATCCAAAAACCGGTAAGAGGGGCACGCGTGAAACTAACACGATGCCGCAGTGGGCGGGCTCGTGTTGGTACTACCTCCGTTTTATTGATCCAAAGAACTCTGGGGCGGCGTGGGATCCAGTTTTGGAGAAGAAGTGGATGCCAGTCGATCTCTACGTTGGAGGAGCGGAACATGCCGTGCTTCACCTCCTCTACTCACGATTCTGGCACAAGGTGCTCTTCGATCTCGGACACGTCTCAACTCGGGAGCCGTTTAAGAAGCTCTTTAATCAGGGGATGATTCAAGCGTACGCGTACAAAGATAAGCGTGGCGCTCTTGTTCCTACCGATCTCGTAACCGATGATGGGAGTGGTACCTTTACTCACAACCAGACGGGAGAGAAGCTGGAGCGGATCGTGGCGAAGATGTCCAAGTCGCTTAAGAACGTTATCAATCCTGATGATGTTATCACTCAGTACGGAGCGGACACTCTGCGGACGTACCTCATGTTTATGGGGCCCCTTGAGGCTTCACGCCCATGGGACTTTAAGGCGATAACCGGCAATCACCGATTCCTCAAGCGAGCCTTCGGCTTTGTGACGGG
>Ga0214921_10004720_pt1 | contig 19823 bp, 18 predicted proteins | sample LL1505_MetaG_FD_177992 | JGI IMG/M metagenome (GOLD analysis project Ga0214921, IMG submission 177992) | Freshwater microbial communities from Lake Lanier, Atlanta, Georgia, United States - LL-1505 | ecosystem: Environmental > Aquatic > Freshwater > Lake | place: USA: Georgia | collected...
AGTCCATGCATTGTTTTATAATCTGTTTTATCTATATTATCAATTATTTTTTTATCTTGTTTTAAAGTATCATACATCAGTTTTTTAGTTATCATATCTCCTATCTTATTTAAAATAGGAAATAATATTTTTAGGCATTGTACTTAAATTTAAAAAGTAAATATATTTACTTTTTAAATAATTCATAATTGTTTAATAAAATAAGATGTTTTATAAATTTGGAAATACACCTTGCATTAATAAACCACATTGACCACTTCCATTATTATATGGTTTAGATGTTGATGGATCATTACCTTTACCAATATACATATAACCATTATCACCCCATGATGAAGACCAACTATTTTTAAGAATATAAGCATCTTGTGTATATCCAACAAGAAGAACACCATGATCAAGATTAGTACCACATTTTCCAGTAAATATACCACTTTTATATAATTGAAATTCTTTTTGATCAGCTTCAATTGCAATAGATACTGGTTGTTTCATAAGAGCACTCATCATATTTTGGTCTGAATTTGGTTGAACATAAGTAATTGAATTTACTAAAGTTTTTGAAATTTTTGAACATGTTGTTTGGCATGTACCATCTTTTTGAGTAATCCCAGAAGTATATGGATAATTTTCTTCAGAACATATTCCACCATATTTACCAATCCATTCTAATGTTTTATCCATTTCTCCACCATTACAACCTAAATTAGTTCCACCATTTCTTGCTTTAATATTATCACAATCTACTAACTGTTGTTCAGATAAACTAATTAGTGAATTATATTTAATAGCATAAGCACCTTCGAGAGCACCTGTTGAACTAAAAGACCAACATGAACCACATTGTCCTTGGTCTTTTACAGATGTTACTTTACTATTTTCTCTCCAGTCAATATTATTTATTAATTCTGAATTATTATTATATTTTCTTAAATATATTGGATTTACTTTTAATATTAATGAATTTTTTTCAAAGTTCATATATTCACGAAATTCTGATGAATTTAAACCTGAATATTTATTATGTCCTAATTTATATGTTCTATTTTCATTATTTATTCTTTCTATAATTTCATTATTTTCTAACCAATTTTCTAGAGTATGAACTAAATTATTTTCTTTAATTTTAAAATCATCTAACCATTTATGAAAACGATTTAATATAGTATTATTATTTCCTAATACATTAACTACACTAATTATCAAAAATACATTTTTTAACATCATTAATATATATATATATATATTTTTTTCTATATATTTTTTATTAATTTTTAAATATAATAAAAAATTGATTTTCTTTTTTTCTATTTATTATAATATAATAAATATATATATAAAATGTCATTCATAATTAGTGATAAAAATAGAAATTTATCTTTAACTAGAGGTGAATGTTTAGTATTAGAATTATCATTAAATGTATCTGCTAATAGATTCAATTATAAAAATACTGGTGATAAGTTATATCAATATTATTGTTGTCCAGTTAAAAAAAGTGATATAATTGTATCATCAAAAGAATTTGATTATTTATTATTATTAAAGTCTAAAAAATCTTGGAGATTATGTTATGATTTATAATTTTAATAAAATAAAATAAAATAAAATAAAATAAAATAAAATAAAATAAAATAAAATAAAATAAAATAAATTAAAATAAATTATAGTATTTTTAAATTTAAAAAATATTTAAGTAAATATAATTATATTATCTTCTGACATATATCCTACTATTATTGGATTAGAATCAAAATTTTTAATTACGATCCCATTTACATTATTATTATCATAATAATATTCTTCATCATTAAATATAATTTGTTTATATACTGGAATAATATCTGATTCTGATAATATATTAACACTATCATCAGAAATTTCTTTTTTATATTTTAAAATTTTTTTTAATAATAATTCATTTTCTAAATTAAAAGATTTAGAAATTTTCTTACATATATTTTTTTTAATTTTTTCAGAATTTTCATTTAAAGATTCTTCTAATTCGTCTAATAGTTCTAATAATAATTCAGCATTTGTTGTAATTTGATTTTTTAATTTTTCAATTATTTTACTTGGTTTCATTTATTCATTATATTGTTTTAACAATAATAATAATATAATTCAATTTTTTATTATTGATATAAATGAATAATTAACAACATCTATAAACACATTTATTAACATAACAATAACAATTCATGCAAATTTCATGTTTACAATCAAATGGTATATGTAATATTTTTTCATAACAAACAATACAATCTTTTATATTATCTTGATTCATATTTATTTTATTCTGATATTTTTTAATTTCATTATTATTATTATTATTATTTCCATTTAATAATATGTTCATTATATATATAACAATTTCAGATTTTAATGATAGATTGTACAATAAATTATAAAGTTTTAATTTATTCTCTTTATAAAAATAATATTTTATTAAATTTATCATACTAGTTTTACAATCATTTTGAATTGCCATTAAATAATATTTCTTCATTAATTCATAATCTTTTTCTTTATTTTCATAATATAATCCTAAATTATACATACTAATTAAATTACCTTTATCGATTGCCATTAAATAATATTTTTTCATTAATTCATAATCTTTTTCTTCATCATAATATACTGCTAAATTATACATACTATTTAAACATCCTTTATCAATTGCCATTAAATAATATTTCTTCATTAACTCATAATCTTTTTCTTCATTTTCATAATATTTAGCTAAATTTGTCATACTATTTAAACATCCTTTATCAATTGCCATTAAATAATATTTCTTCATTAACTCATAATCTTTTTCTTCATTTTCATAATATTTAGCTAAATTTGTCATACTATTTAAACATCCTTTATCAATTGCCATTAAATAATATTTCTTCATTAATTCATAATTTTTTTCTATGTCTTTATAATAATTTCCTAGATTATGCATACTATTTGAACATTCTTTTTCAATTGCCATTAAATAATATTTTTTCATTAATTCATAATTTTTTTCTTGATTTTGATAATAATATCCTAAATTATACATACTAATTGAACAATCATTTTCAATTCCCATTAAATAATTTTTTTTCATTAATTTATAACATTTTTTATTTTTATGATAATTTGCAATTATTAAATAATATTTTTTTATTTCATTATAATTATTAATTTTTTTATAATATCTACATAAAGTTAACATTGAGTCTAAATGATTATTATTAATTGCCATTAAATAATATTGTTTCATTAAATCATAATTTTCTTCTACTTCTTTATAATGATATCCTAAATTATACATACTTTGTATACATCCATTATTAATTGCCATTAAATAATATTTTTTCATTAGTTCATAATTTTTTTCTTGAAATTGATAATAATATCCTAAACTATACATACTATCTTTGTTATTTTTATCAATTGACATTAAATAATATTGTTTCATTAATTCATAATTTTGTTCTTGATAACAATAATAATGTCCTAAATTATACATACTATAATCATTACTTTTATTAACTGCCATTAAATAATATTTTTTCATTAGTTCATAATTTTTTTCTTTATGATAATAATATCCTAATCTACACATACTATATTCGTTATCTTTATCAATTGCCATTAAATAATATTTTTTCATTAATTCATAATTAATATATATACTATAATATTTACCAATTAAATTCAATATAATAGAATCTTCTAAATTATAATTTTCAGGATTAATATTATCATTATTATACATTTCTAAAATTATATCATTATATGGTAATTCATGATCATAAAATACTATTGGTAATTTATTACTTATATCTTTTAGAGATTTAAAATTCATTGTAAAACATTAAATATTATAATATTAATATAATCAAATATCAATTTTTATTATTAATATAAATTAATAAAAAAAATTAATATTTTATTATTTAACAACATCTATAAACACATTTTTCAACATAACAATAACAATTCATGCAAATTTCATGTTTACAATCAAATGGTATATGTAACATTTTTTCATAACAAACAATACAATCTTTTATATTATCTTGATTCATATTTATTTTATTTTGATATTTTTTAATTTCATTGTTATCTAATAATGAAATCATTGTTTCCATAATAATCCTAGATTTTAATTGTAGATTATATAATAAATTATAAAGTTTTAATTTATTATATTTCTCTTTGTAAAAATAATATTTTATTAAATTTGTCATACTATTAAAACATCCTTCATCAATTGCCATTAAATAATATTTCTTCATTAACTCATAATCTTTTTCTTCATTTTCATAATATTTAGCTAAATTTATCATACTATTTAGACATCCTTTATCAATTGCCATTAAATAATATTTCTTCATTAACTCATACTCTTTTTCTTCATTTTCATAATATTTACCTAAATTTGTCATACTATTTAAACATCCTTTATCAATTGCCATTAAATAATATTTCTTCATTAACTCATAATCTTTTTCTTCATTTTCATAATATTTAGCTAAAATTGTCATACTATTTAAACATCCTTTATCAATTGCCATTAAATAATATTTCTTCATTAAGTCGTAATCTTTTTCTTCATTTTCATAATATTTAGCTAAAATTCTCATACTATTTAAACATCCTTTATCAATTGCCATTAAATAATATTTCTTCATTAACTCATAATCTTTTTCTTCATTTTCATAATATTTAGCTAAAATTGTCATACTATTTAAACATCCTTTATCAATTGCCATTAAATAATATTTTTTCATTAACTCATAATCTTTTTCTTTATTTTTATAATATTTACCTAAATTTATTATACTATTTAAACACCCTTTATCAATTGCCATTAAATAATATTTCTTCATTAACTCATAATCTTTTATATCTTTATAATAATTTGCAATTATTAAATAATATTTTTTTATTTCATTATAATAATTAATTTCTTCATAATATTTACATAAATTTAATATTGAATCTAAATGATTCTTATCAATTGCCATTAAATAATATTTTTTCATTAAATCATAATCTTTTTCAATATTTTGATAATAAATTCCTAAACTATACATACTATCTACAGAATTATATTCAATACCCATTAAATAATATTTTTTCATTAACTCATATTTTATATCTTTATATTGATAATAATATCCCAAATGATAGAATATATCTGAACTATGATAACCATATTCAATTGCTTTAATAAAAACATTTTTAATTTCATTTTTATCAATCTTATTTTTTTTATTTTTACAATAATCAATTATATTAATTATTGCCTTTTTATTACCATTTTTAAAAGATATGAAAAAATATTTTTTCATTAACTCATAATCTTTTTCTATATCACGATAATAACATCCTAAATTATACATACATCTATATCCTTTATCAATTGCCATAAAATAATATTGTTTCATTAAATCATAATTTTTTTCTTGATATTGATAATAATTTCCTAAAGCATTCATACTTTTTGAACAATCTTTTTCTATTGCCATTAAATAATATTGTTTCATTAAATCATAATTTTTTTCTTGATATTGATAATAATTTCCTATATTATACATACTAGTTGAACAATCTTTTTCTATTGCCATAAAATAATATTGTTTCATTAAATCATAATTTTTTTCTTGATATTGATAATAATATCCTAAATTATACATACTAAATTTATTGTTTTTATCAATTGCCATTAAATAATATTTTTTCATTAATTCATAATTATTATATACACTATAATATATACCAATTAAATTCAATATAATAGTATCTTCTAAATTATAATTTTCAGGATTAATATTATCATTATTATACATTTCTAAAATTATATCATTATATGGTAATTCATGATCATAAAATACTATTGGTAATTTATTACTTATATCTTTTAGAGATTTAAAATTCATTGTAAAACATCAAATATTATAATATTAATTTAATTAAATATCAATTTTTTAATAAGTTAAAATATATCAAAAAAAATATTTACTAATAATAATATGAATAATAATATTTATAATTATAATAATGAACCTGCGGATTTGTATAGAAATATATTTAACCAATATCCAAATAATCAAACTACTTATCAAGAAAATTTTATAAATCAACCTAATTATCAAAATTCTGATAATCAACCTAATTATCAAAATTCTGATAATCAACCTAATTATCAAAATTCTGATAATCAACCTAATTATCAAAATTCTTATAACCAGCCTAATAATCAAAATCAATATTATCAAGAAAATTTTCAAAATAATAATTTATTTAATCAACATTATTTAGATAAAAATCAATTATCACAACAACATAATTTAAATCCCACAAATCTATATAATCCGCAAATAAACCAAACTCTTCAAAATACTACAAATTCAAATGAATTATTTAATACTATTCAAAATACTACAAATTCAAATGAATTATTTAATACTATTCCAATTAATCAACCATCCACAATAGAACTTGAAAAAAATGATTTTAAAAATTCAATTTTTGATACATATCAATTTAAAGAAAGAAAAGATATTGTTGCCGAAGATACTATAAAAACATATACTAATTCTATTCTAGTTAATCCAAATATATTAGGACAACAAGATTTATTTGAAAATGATTTTAAAAATATATTTTCAAATGATAAGATAAAAGAAAAAATTAATAAACTTGGAACTAGAATTATTGATGATGGTGAAAAACATGATGAAAAATCTTTAAATCCCCCACATCAAATGATGTCAGAATATTCACAAAAACCTGATGATCTTTTATTTAAAAATATTACTAAAAATATTTATGCAGAAACATTACAAGAATATACAATAATAATAGATTCAATAGATAGAGATATTCAAAAATATCCAAATCCATTTTCATATCGAGTATATTTTAATCCTATTCAAGGAACAAAAGATGCAACAATACAACAAAAATTTAATTATGTTAAATATATTAAATTAGATACTGGAATATTACCATCAAGATATTATTATATTAAACAAGATACGTCTTTAAATATTACTGATTTTGATATTGTATCAAATTTAAATTTATCAAATAATCCATTAAATTCAGAATTTTTTCTATCATCATCCGATGTTTCTGGAACTTTTGTAATTATTGCAATTAATGATATTTTTTCAGATAATGATGAAACCATTACTAATTTAACTAATCCTGGAATGTCTGGTTATATATATAAAAGATATATTAGATTTGCAGTTCCAGAACCATATCCTAAAACTGTAACAACTGTATATGAATTTATTTTTACATATACTTTTTTAACACCAACAAAAATAGATCCCCCATTAAAAATAAATTCTAATTTTATAAAAATAATAAATTTACCTAATAATTATATTTCTAGATATGTTTTACAAAATTATAATTTAGCACATGATAAATATAATTTATTATATTTAGATGAATTTAATAAACCTAATGAAAATGCAACAAATGATATTATTGGAAAATCTTTTAGTGTATTATTTCCAGATGGTTGTAATTGTGATATATTATATGTTTCATCAGGATTTATTGATAAAATGTTTAAATTTTCAGATTTAGGACAAATTAATTTATTAACTATAAATATCCGCAATAGTTCCGGGCAATTATTAAAAAATTCTCCTAATAATTATACAGATATGCATGTCCCAATAACTAAAATATGTACATGTTTAACAGAAACTAATGGATATTTTACTAGAAATTATCAATGTGTATGTACATATTTTAGACATCCATATTATCAAAAATTTCAAAATACTCTAGTTTTTAAAATAGGAGTAATTGAAAGTAATATTGATAAAACTATATTTTCTTAAAATATTATATATATACTAATTATTAGTATAAAAATATCTGAATTATATATTTTTATTTGTAACATTATTATTTATTAATTCATTAATATTAAAAATATATATTTTCAATATTTTTAAAATTTATTTAATTTCTAATATTTATATTATAATGGATTATAATATAAAATTTACTTTGGATGATGAATTAAAAATTAACTTTGATAAATTAAATAAATATATTATTAAATCAGATTATTTTTTATTAATGAATAAAGAACAAAAAAAACAATTTAAATTAAGAACAGATGGTATTAAAAAATCATCTAAAATTGCTGAAACAGGTATAAATATTTTAGAAACACCTGCTAGAAAAGTAATTAATACTACTAATAAAGATTATGATATTAAATGTCCTCTATGTATTAATATTCAAGTTGATAAAAATATTTATCCATATAATTTAGAAAAAAGTTTATTATGGAGAGGATTAATAATTAAACCTAATACTTTTCCATATTTTAAAGTACATTATTTAATTCAATCATCTGATCATATTTCAAATGATAGAGGAACACAAAAAGATGTTCATTTAAAATCTAATATAATTGAAGACATATTAGATTTTATTAAAATAATTAAAAATGGAACAATATTATTTAATGGTTATATTGGGAATAGTTTAGAACATTTACATTTTCATTATACAGATATTCATTTACCTATTAGAACTAAATTAAAAAAATATCAATTAAATAAAAAAATAATAAATACTAAAAATAATTCTATAATATATCTTTATAATGATAATGAATATAATTGTAAAAATTTTATTCTAATAAAAGGTTCTAACATAAGTTCTGATGTATTTAAATTACTTCAATATTTAGATTCAATTAATTTATTATATAATTTAATGTGTTATCATCATTCTAATAATTTTTATGTTTTTATTTATATTAGAAAAAAAGAAAAAGATGAATATAATTTTAATTTTGGAGCTTCTCATCTTTCAGGATTAGGACTTTTTTCAGATCAAAATTTACAAATCTATAAAAAAGATAAAAAATTATTTATTAAAATTATAGAAAATTATTGTTCTAATACTGTAATTAAAATTGATATAAATGAAATAAATAAATTATTTAGTTAAAATTATATATTATTGTTTTTCTGTAAAGTATATACTATGAAAAAAATTTTTACAATAATTACCTGTTTCTATTATTTCTGTATTTTTTTCTATTTCATTAAAATTAAAAATTTTATTCAAATAATATTTATCATGATATAATACAATATTTTGATGTAATTCTAATTTACTAGTATCGTGAAATAAACTAAACAAATCTGGATATTTTACTTGATATTTTACTTCATCGCTAGATGTTACATATCTCAGTGTTTTTTTATTACTTTTATTTATTTCAACTATAATTTTATATTCTGGTTTAGAATTATCAGATATCTGCATTTCTTTACATTCATCATAATAATTTGTTTTTAAATTACCAATTATTATATTGAAAGAATTATTATTATAATTAGTTCTTTTAATTATTTCAGAATTATACTCTTGAGATGTATCTAAATTATCATAAAAAACATTTGCAATAGAAATTTGTTTATCACTATTTTTTATATTAAATATACCTATTTGACAATAATTAACAATATTATTTGTTGTATATTCAATTAATTTATTTTCATAAATTGAACTTTGAATAATATCTAAATTATTATATCTTATATCTATATTACTAGTATATATATCATATATTTCTTCTATATGTTCTTGTTGTAAATTATATTTAAGACTATCTATTAAATTTAAACTAAATTTATCACTATCATAAATTATACCTAAACATTTATCATTATTTTTACAATAAAATATATATGCTCGATAAGATGAATATTTTAAAATATTATTTATTTTATTACATGAATTTTTATAATCTGAAAATATTATAAAATTAAAATTATTTTTTATTCCTAATAAGACTAATTTTAATAACTCATTATACAATAAATTATCATAATTAGAAATATTATCCGATTCTTTTATTTTTTTATCTAATAAAAAATATAAAGGTTCAAATGATTCATTAGAAGATAGTCGAATATCTCGATATAATATACTATATGATGTATTTTTTATTGTTTTAATTTTTATATTTGGAATAGTTTCATCTATTTTTTGTTTAAAAAATTGTTTATATAATTCATATAAATATTTTGATACTTCATCCATAATTAATGACTCATTTATTTTTGATTTTTTTATTCTTTCTATATTTAATTTTTGTTCAGATGTATTACTAATAGCTATAATTGGATGAATACTAAAATTTGATTGATATAATATATTATTTAAATATTTATTTAAATATAATGTTTCAAATTCGTCTTTTTTATATAAAAATAAATATAATGTGTCTAAATCAATTATATTAATAAATTGATTGTTTATTATTTCTTTATTATTATTCTTATTACAATCACCAATTATAATATCTGATACATTAGTTATTCTAGATATAACATAATTAAATATATCTAAATTTTTAAATATTGGTAAATGTATATTTGCAATATTTATTATTTTATTAGTACTAATATTCGTAAAATTTCCAATTTGACAATATGATCCTAAACAGTCTGTATAAATATCTATATTTATTTTTGGTTTATCTTCGGGAAATTGTCTTTTAATTATATCAAATATATTATTATCAATATATATTATATTATTAAATCTATTTTTAGATGTTATTATTTCCAATATTTTTTCAATATATTTTATATCAATAAAAATTTCTCTATCAATATTTTTTTGTAAACATTCTGAAATATTTAAAATTAAACTATCTAAAATATTTAGATGATATCTATCTGTATCATATATAATACCAAAGCATTTATGATTATGAATATAATCTTTATTTAAATTAAATCTTTCTTCATTGCATTTATCAGTTTCAACTGTATCTGGAATATCTTCATTGGATTTATCAGTTTCAACTGTATCTGGAATATCTTTATCTTCATTGCATTTATCAGTTTCAACTGTATCTGGAATATCTTCATTGGATTTATCAATTACTCTATTTAGTGTATTTGATTTTAATGAACTTGATGATTTTGATTCTTTTAATGAACTTGATGATTTTAATGAACTTGATGATTTTAATGAACTTGATGAACTTGATGAACTTGATGAACTTGATGATTTTGATTCTTTTAATGAACTTGATGATTTTAATGAACTTGATGAACTTGATGAACTTGATGAACTTGATGAACTTGATGATTTTGATTCTTTTAATGAACTTGATGAACTTGATGAACTTGATGAACTTGATGAACTTGATGAACTTGATGAACTTGATGAACTTGATGAACTTGATGAACTTGATGAACTTGATGAACTTGATGAACTTGATAAACTTGATATTGGTAGTTTTGAAAATAAATAACACTTATAATTTTTTTTAAATTCTTCATTATAATTAGATATTAAAGCATCTAAATTTTTAATATTAGTATAATATTTACCTATACAAAATTCAGTAAATATAATAAATGGAAATCTTTCAATATATCCTAATTTAATTAAAATATTTAACTGATTTAATGTAATAATATCTGTATCATAATTACATGTATAATCAAATTTTTCATCTTTTTTACTAAAATTTTTAAATGAAAAATTATTATCATTATTATTTGGGTATTTTCTATCACGACCAATATTTCTATATAATATAAAATTAGATTCATCATAAATATCATTATTATCATTATCATTATTAAAGGAATGTAATTCTGTTATAATATTTTGATTTTGTGTATAATTATTAATTGTATCTAATTCTATAATGACATTATCTATTAATGATGAACCTATTAATTTTTTATTATATAAATATTTATCTTTATAATATATATATTTATAATTATTCATATATATATTATAAATATTTTTTATTATTTTTTGTATTTTTTATTATTTTTTATATTATTAATTATAATAGTAATATTTTGATAATTTAATTATAATTATTTTAATTTATCAAGATATTTTTATAAAAATATTTTATTAATACAAAACTAATTTTTGGGTATATATTTTTATTTACTTAAATTTCTTAACACTTTTAATACTTGCTTATGAGTAATTTTTTGATCTCCTTCTGATGCATCTATCCTATGAACTATTTTTTTTTTATTATAATATCCTAATAATACTTTTTCTTCATCATGATAATCTTTTAATCTTTTTTTAACAACAGATAATTTATCATCGGCTCGTGTTTTAAACTCTGTTCCTTTACAAACATCACATATACCATTTTTTTTAGGAACAACACCATATTTATTATATGTTGCACCACATTTTTTACATATATATCTACCACTAATTCTCTTAATAATTAAATCATCAGGGGTATCTATATGTATTACAGCATCTATTTGTAATTCATGTTCTTCTAATAATTTATCTAATTTTTTAGCTTGTTTAATATTTCTAGGATAACCATCAAATATTAGACCATTATCATGTTCTTCTAATTCATTATTAATTAATTTGGTTACAACAGAATCTTTAATTAATCTACCACTATCCATATCTTTTTGTATTGATTTAGCTAATTTAGTTTCTTTCGCTATTTCATTCCTTAATAAATCTCCAGTACTTATTTTATAATATTTTTTTTTTTGTAATAATTGAATTTCAGTTCCTTTTCCTCCCCCAGGTGGTCCAATAAAAATTAAATTTAATAAACTCATATATTATTATTATAGAAATTAAATTTAATAAATGCAATTATTTTTAGAAATTTTTTAACGAGTTTTTAAATAACTATTTTTATCTATTATTATTTTATATTTAATGAATAATAAATATATTAAATATAAAAATAAATATTTTAATATTAAACAAATTGGTAGTTCAAGTGATTTTATAAATGATCTATCTATTCAATTTAATACAGATTATAAACCTTTTTTTGATATATTATCTCAAAAATATAGTATTAGTAATAATAGTGATATAATTAATATTATTAAATCAAATCCAATATTAATATATGAATTTATTATGTTTTATAAAAAATCTGAAGATAAACTAATTGATTATTTTGTAACACCAATAAATATTGATTTATTTTTTATTAATAATTCAATATCTCTATTTGAATTATTAATAGAAAATGAATTATATGAACAAATAAAAAAATATAATATATCATTAATATATTCTGATATTAATAAACTTAAAATATTTTATAACATTATTTTATCATCAAAATATATAAATAATTTTAAAAAATTAATAGAATATGATATATTACCAGAAGAATTTAAAACTGATTCTAAATATATTATATATAGATTATTAAATAATAATTTAATTAATTATCTGACAGAAAATATAAATTTAGATTATATTAGTGAAATTAAAACTGATTTGGGTGCATTTCAATTATCAAATACTAATATAATACATTTATATAATGATTTATATATAATGGAATATTTTATGAGAACTTTTTTATATAAAAATTTAATTTTATTAAATATATTATTAAATAATACAGAATTTAGAACATTTGAACTATTTAATACATTTGACATTAATATTATAAATGAAAATGATATATATAATAATAAAATTTCATATATTGATATAATAATAGAATTAAATAATAGTGACATAATAGAATTCTTAATTCTTAAAGGATTACTAATTTCTAATAATAATTTAATAAATATTATTACTAATACTGAATTAGAAGATTTAAATATTAAATTAATTAAACATATAAATATCTCAGAACCTATTGAAATATTAAATTTTTCATCTGAAAAAAGTGATTGTGAAACAATTGAATCGAAAGAAATGCCAAAATATTCGATAACTGAACTTACAAATTTTTATCATGGGACATATAATAAAATTAATGATTATAAATTAAATGTACCAACATTTTATTCATTAGATATTTTACAATCATTAGGACATGTATTAATTAGAATATATTCTTATATAAAATATATTAGTAATTATCCAAATTTTGAATTAGATTTTCATGAATTAAATTACTATCCAGTTATATATATATATAATAATAAAGAAATAATTAATTTATTAGTATTAGAAAATACATGGTATAAAGATTTTACATTATTATATAATCCTCAAATATTATATGAACATTTAATTAAACATGATGATATTGTTAATATTATTTATAATTTTTGTGTAAGATTAGATGCTGAAAAAACATTATTTAGTGAAGAAGAATATTTTGATTTTTTTGAGTTTTTTTTTTATAATTTAATAAAAATCTTACATTATAAAGATAATATAGAAGCAGAAATTATAAATTATACTGCAAAGTTTTATATAAATTTAAATTTATATTATTTATTAAAAATTTATTCAGAATCTTGTACAGAAAATTGTTTTGGTAGTTTTTTAAATATTGGAGGTTATGAATTATTAACAAAAATAGATTATAATCAATATTTTGACGATATTGGTATTTGTATTAAAGATCCAGAATATATAATTGATGGTATTTATGTTCCAAATGATCAAGATGAAATTATATTATTAAATAATGATAAATTACAAATAAAGGATATTGTTTATATTACTCCATATACATATAAAGATAAATCTAAAGAAGAAATAATTAATTATATAACAAAATATATTAGATTACAAAATAATTTTAAAACAAATATTACTAATACTAAATTATTTATAAATTTTTTTCAACATTATTTACAATTAATTAAAATTAATGATATAAATTCATATAGATCATATACAAAAATTAATGACAATGCAGATGAAAATATTAATTTAGGTATTAAATTAATAAAAAATATAACATTATATAATTCATGGTATTTTGATTATTTTTCAATATATTATACTTTTGCTAATCCTTATATTACAGATTTTATTTTTAATTTTAATCCTCACACACATGAAATAACACATAATTTAGATGCAGAAGAATTAGATTGTTATAATAAATTAATTCCTACTAATCAATTTATGTATAAACATTATACTAATAAAAATAGTCTGATAGAATATAAATATACTGACCCCCCAAGATGTAAAAAAAAAGTTACAAAAATATCAATTTATAAAGATAATGATAATGATAAATTAGAAGAATTAAGACAATATATTAATTATTTATTAACAAAATCAACATCTCAAATATTATTTTCTAATAATAATTTTTTAGATAGTGAAGTATGATAAATTACTTATTATATTTATTATATAATATATTTCTTAAATTAGTAGATATATTATTATAATTTTCATAAAATCCAAAATAATATTTTTTTAAATCAACTCTTATTTCATCACATAATTTATCCTCAAATAAATTAATAATTACATCGATATCATCTAGTGTAATATATACATTTTTATTTAAACATGAATAATTAGTACATGGAATACCATCTTTTTTTAATAACTCTTCTCTTTTAGATATTGCATAAAATTCTTTTAATATACATGAATGATGAAAACAACAACCACATCTTAATATAACAAAATCACTTATATTAATATTATTATTACACATTACACAATAATGTTTACTATTATCATCTTCATTTTCTTTATATTGATTTATACAATTATCTTGTAATGTCGCAATACGAATAATTGAACCTCCTTTTAATTGTTTATATTTATTTTTATATTTTATAAATTTATTTTTAAACATCATATATTAATTTAATCTATATTATTTTTATAAATTAATTATAAAAAATAATATAGATTAAATTAATATCAATTTTATTGTAAAAAAATTGATATTTAAATTTATTATATGTGTTATATAATATATATAATAAATCTAAATGAAATATATTGTTTATTTTATACTATCTTTAGCTTCTAGTTTTAAATATAATCCTATGCGATTATCTCATTTAATTCCTGTACAAAATGATTATATTAATACTAAATATAATAATTATGATCATAATGCAACTTTAGATATTTGGAATGATGGTGAAGTTTCATGGCTTGATATTGTGAGGTAAATTATTAAAAATTATATTTTATTGTTTCTTAATTTTTTAATCATCATATATTTTCTTTTATATTTTTTATATTTTGAAGATATAGTACATATTTTACAAATTCGAACATTTGGTGGTTTACATGATTCACATGAACATTCGAAACAATATTGCGATCGAATTTGTTCATCATAATCTGTAAATTTTGCAAATTTAGAAATAATATTAATTAAACAAATAATACCCATTGTTAAATCTAAATTATTTTTTTTTAAAATTAATTTATTTTCAGATTCTTCATCATTTTGAGTTAATATTTTTATAGGTTCTTCACCCTCTTCTTCACTTTGTTTCATTTCATCATATTCTTGTTGCTTAGCTCGAATTAATAATATTATTTCAATTATAATATCAGGATTTTCATAAATATATAAATCAAATTGAAAAAAAACTAAAATAATTGGTAATATAATCTCTAATTGTCTTCCATGTCTGTTATTTATTTTTGTTTCAGAATAAAATAAATATAAACTTTCTAAATAACTTTTTTGAAAATTTTCTTTAGTAAAGATTGTATCATTAATTGCTGGTATAGAAAGAAAATCACGATTTGATGTATCTACAATTAATGCTGAATTGTCATTATCTTCTCTAGAACGTATATTTTCATAACAATTAAATGATTTTATCAATAAATTAATATAATTATTATCTTTAATTATATTTAATATAGCTATTATATTTTTAGACACAATATATTCTCTTGCTTCATTATATTTTGTATTTATTTCAGCTTTTAAAATTTCCAGAATATTTTTTTTTGCTTCATCATATTTTGTATTTATTTCAGCTTCTAAAATTTCCATAATATATATATATATAGTTCAGATAATATATATTTAAAATAATAAAAAATTGATAAATAATAAATATATTATATAATATACATTTATTATTATCCATGCATATTTGTTGTAATTTATATAAATCTCAATATTATTTATCATTAAATTATATATTTTCAAATAATAAAAATTATAATTATATTACAAATATAATTTATATTACTAGTATATTTACAAATATATTAATTATTATTATTTTTAACATAAATAATAATAATCTTATTAATCTAATTAAAAAAATATATTTTATATCTTTTTTTTTGTTAATTTTATATTTAATATATCTATATTTCATTTAATTTATTTTAAATAAATTAATGTTCAATAGTATTTTCTGTAATAATTTTATCTTGTATAATCATTTCATACATCCCTTCTAACTCAAATAAATATTTAACTTTATCATAATATTTAAAAAAATTATTATAATCTTTTTCTGTAATTAATTCTAATATTGATTCTAAATTATCTATTTCTGAAATATGAATAGATATACATAATTTTTTATAATCTATATAATTTTTAAATGGTAACCATTCTTCATCATTCCATATATATATTGGAATAGTTCCTAATTTAAAACATTCAAAAAATCTAAATGAACTCCTTCCATATCCTCTTGGTGCTAATGCAAATTTTGAATCGATTGTTGTAGATATAAATAGATTTTGTAAATTTTCATTAACATTAGCTGTCCATCCTCCTGAATCTATTAATTTAAATTTTTTATTATCTAATAATTTATCAAACATACATCTTCTAACATTTGGTTCTATTTTATTACTTGTTATATTACCTACAAAAGAACAAAATATTGATTTTTCATTAAAGGTTTTTTTTGGTATTAAATCTAATGTCATATTTATATCCTCATATATTAATGGTATCGGAATATGACCTATACATGCTCCATAAATAATAGTATTTTCTGGTAATCTTAAAAAAGGTCCATCATCATGTTGAACAACTGTAAAATATCCATGATTACTTGGATTTTGTTCAATCCATTCATCTAATAATCTTTGCATTTCATGATATTTATAACGAAACCATGGTTCAATTTGAAAATTAGTCCATTTAACTGGTATATATTTTCTTTTTGTTTTTGGATTTATTTCAAAATATCTTTTATAAAAATATTCTTCTAAATATAATCCATTTTTAAATGGTGGATATGTATCTTTATTTTTACAATTAAAAAATTCATCTGTTAACATATTAAATATATATATATTTAATATGTTTAAATAATTATAATATTAATTCTAATATTTTTGCATTTTTATTATATTTTTCAAATTCAAATATTTTTTTATAATTATATATTTTATTAGAAATAATAAATCCTATAAATTTATAAAATTTTATACTTTCATCTATTGAATGAGTTATTATTTTTTGTTTATTTTGAATCTTCATATATTCTATAAATTCTTCTAAAAATGTTTTACCATAACCAAACTTTCTATATGTTTTTTTTATACAAAATAATAATAAATATATTTTTTCTTTTTTTATCCCTGTATTACTATATATACAAAAACCGATTATATCTTTTATTTTAAATTCAGAATTAATTAAATATAATCCAATATCTATATTTTTTGATTTTAATAATAAATCTATAAATCTCTCATTAATTGTATCTGCATATTCTTTTATTAAATATGAAATTATATATATATATTTTCTAAAATAATTTTCATATGTTTCTTTATTATAAATATTCTTTTCTTTTAGTTTTTCTTTTATTATTTTTGATAATATAAATATCATATATTATTATTATTATTATTATTATTAATATATTAAATAATTTATATCTTTATTATTTAATATTTTTAACTATTTTCTTTTTTTATTTTTTACCTTCTTTATCACACATATCATTCATAGATCTAGCTACAGAACAAAAATAGTATTCTTCTTTTATAATACCATTAACTAAATAATTAATATTTGCTTCTTTCTTTGGAAATAAAGAACACTTTCCAAACTCGTCAGTTTGTTTATCTGAAATAAAATATTTACAATTTATACATAATTTAGGTTTATAAGAAACAATAGTTGGTAGAATCATAGAATAAAAAATTAAAAGAAAATTCATTATTTTATAAATAGTATTATATTTTTAAATAATCAATATTTTTTATAAAAATGAATAAAATAAAAAATATTTAAAATATTATATGTATATTATATAAAATGAATACATTAGAAAATATTTTAAATAATGTAAATGAAAAAACAATTGATATATCAATATTTAATAAATATTTAGATTTTGATTACAAGTCTAAAGAATTATTAAATATTGATTTAGAATTTTTAACTAAAAATATATATAATATATCATTAACATCTCCAAAAATATCACGTTTAAGTCAAACAGAATTCAGAAAAGAATTATTAAAAAAATATGGTAGATGTTTAATTTCAGATAATACATGTATACATGAATTAGAAGCTTGTCATTTAGTAGAAGTTAAAGATGATGGTGATTATAATATAAACAATGGAATTATATTACAAGTAAATTTTCATAAAACATTTGATAGAAATATATGGTGTATCAATCCTTATACTAAAATGATTGAAGTTAAAAAGGGTACAAATAGTTCAATAAATCAATATACAAATAAAATATTAGATATTGATGATGATATTATGGAAAATTTAATTAAAAGATATGAAAAATTTAAATTGGTATCGCCGGAATAAATCTATATTCAGGATATTTATTCTCAAATTGAACAGCATATCTATTAATTTCTAAACCTTCTGATGGATAATCATGATAATTTTCTAGAATTGGATATTTTTTAAAAACATCTAATCTTTCATCAATCATTAATTCAATTAAATATTCCCTACTATAATTTTTCATATATTCTTCTAATGGATACCAATTATAATATGAATTAATTATATTTTTTGTGTCTTTATTGTATTCTACTTTATCTACTTTTTTTATTTTTATTAATAAATTATTTATTTTATTCTTTTTTGATAAATC
>Ga0214921_10004721_pt1 | contig 19821 bp, 32 predicted proteins | sample LL1505_MetaG_FD_177992 | JGI IMG/M metagenome (GOLD analysis project Ga0214921, IMG submission 177992) | Freshwater microbial communities from Lake Lanier, Atlanta, Georgia, United States - LL-1505 | ecosystem: Environmental > Aquatic > Freshwater > Lake | place: USA: Georgia | collected...
CTGAATGATGCCACAAGGGATGGGATTAAGAAATAGTTTTATTAAACACGATCTTCCGTAAGGTTCTTCCAAACCGCTATGTCCACTAATCCACGACTCTCCACATTTATCGCCTCCAAGGAAGGAGAGTGGGTGATCGAAAAGATTCTCCCAATTTCAGGAGAGAGTCTGCATATGGCACCAAGACTACAAATCATGGAGGGATCTCCTCCTCAGAACTCCGTTCCTTGTCAATGGAAGCTCGAGGGAGTCACGAGCCATGAGCGTTACACCAGCCGTCAGGAAAAAGATCAACTGGCAGCCATTCAACCTCCTTTGGGTCGTCCGGAGGCGACCTGTGCCGCATTGATTCCTATCCGAAAAAATGCCCAATGGTGGGCCATGACCCAGGACGAACGGCAGGCCATCTTCACGACACAATCCAATCACACCTCCATCGGCATGAAATACCTTCCGGCCGTCGCCCGTCGCTTGTACCACTGCCGTGATTTGGCGGAACCTCAACCCTACGATTTTTTGACTTGGTTTGAATTCGAACCCAGTGAGAGGAATTCTTTTGACCGGTTGCTCGCCGAACTGCGCTCCCGCCCGGAATGGAGCTTTGTGGAGAGAGAGACGGACATTCGCCTGATTCGTCCAGCCAAATAGAAACTTCGATCTTTTACTCAAGCAAACCCTTGGCTTGCGGAATTCCCTCTCCATGACCATTCTATGGCCATGAACCGATCGATCTTCGCATCCCTCTTGGCTTCCCTTGCCTTGATCTCCTGCCAGCAAAACCCCTCCGGATCCGATGCCGAGGACGAGCGGAATCCCTTCTTTCGACAGGCGAGTAAGGACGTGGCTGACTTGAACTATCCGGCGGCCATCAAGCAGTTCGAAAAAGCCATTGCGGCCAATCCAAACGTCGTCAAAGCGTATCTGCAGATCGGTCTGCTTTACGGCGATAAGCTGGGTGATCCGATCAGCGCTATTTATTTTTACCAAAAATATTTGGAAGCTCGCCCCAATGCCTCGGAGCGGGAAGAAGTGCTCGCCGCCATGGAAAAAGCCAAGATCGATTTTGCCCTGAGCCTCACCAACACCGGGATCCAGAATGCGGCCGAGATCGCCAAAATCAGCAAAGAGAATGTGGACCTGAAACAGCAGATTGCCCAGTTGCAGGGAACCCTTGCCGCTAAGGAAGCTCAGGTATCCCAAGTCGGCGGTGCTGCTGCCCCGCCGAAGGCAACTCCTGTCAACGCCGTTGTCCCGGCGACACCCACTACGGACAAGAAGTCCAAAACCCCTCCAGCCAGAACGCAAGAAACCGTCACCAAGGCGGTTCCCGCGACGGACCTTCCCTCTGTGCCGTCGGCAACTCCGCCTGCCGCTCCAGCGGAAGCGGGTGCAGGAAATTCGGGGGTGGGCAAACAACACACCATTTCCAAGGGAGACACGCTATGGAAATTAGCCAAAACCTACTACCCCGCTTCTCTTGACCTGAACGAAGAGATTAAGAAAATCAAAGCTGCGAACCCCGGGATGGATGACCGTAATCTGAAGATCGGTACTGTAATCAATATTCCATGAACCGAATTCGCTCCCAACGGGAGAATCAGCAGGATCTCCCCCTGCCGTCAGAAAATGCCATGGAAGGCATCGGAGCCGAACTCCAACAACGCCAACAGGAGTTGATTCACCTCCAGCGACAACAACAAGAACTGGAACAAAGAAAGCGCCAACTTGAGGAGCTCAATACCCGACGGATGGAGCTCATTGAGGGGCAAAGAGAGATCCGTGATCGTCTACTCCGGGCGGTGGTGATCCTCGAGAGGGCGGAGGGTCAGGGCCGCAAGGAAGTCGAACAGATGTATGAAACACGACAGGTATTCAGCGAACAACTTTCCGGAATCAACGATATCAACCCCTCGGAATGGGCAGCTACCGATATTGAAGGAGAACTCTCCAAGGCTTTGGCCAAAGTGGACCAGGCTCAGGCCATTTACACCCAGTCACGTGCCAAGCTCGATGCCCTCCGTGGGCGCGACCTAGAACCCGATCCAACCTCGGATGGAGAGCAAGGCGCTAATCCCAACGCGTCACCTAATGATTCCTTCTTCGACAACCTGCAGAGGGGCCTAGCCTTCAATTTACCCCTGATCCTCGCCATCCTTTTGGGTGTTGCCCTTTTCCGAATTCTTAAATAACCGCCTGCACACCCGCGACTCTCGCAGGGTACTTATTTCCACTTTATCCCCCCCAAAAGGGATAGGGATCTTGCTTTAGGAACACTTCCACCATGAAATAGGTCATGGCTTTCATTGGATTCAGGAGGGACCCCATTCAGGAGGAATTGCGCCGACTCACTCGGGAATCCTCACGGTTGGGACAAACCGCCCGCCGCTTGGTGGAGGAAACCGCCGTGGTGGACTCAAGGCGCCATCGCACTATTAACTCTGTTTCCCCGACATCGCATGTGAAGCACGAACCTGTACTTCTGGTGGAGAGCCGGATGGCACGCCGAAAAGTCATGCTGGCTGCGGCGATCGCCGCAGTCTTAGCATGGCTTTTGTTCCGAATTCTGGCCAGCGTTCCGGCCTAGCCTGGAAGGCTATTTATTTCTTCTTTTCGCCTTTGGCTGCCTTGGGAGCCTTTGCCTTATCCTTACCGGCTTCCTTGACGGGTTCCGGCTCAGGTGCAGGACGTTCCACCCACTCCAATAGAGCAGTGGGCGCTGCATCCCCATAACGGGCACCAAGTTTAAGGATTCGGGTATATCCGCCAGCGCGGTTTTTGAACCGAGGGGCGATTTCGGCAAATAGCTTGTGCACGAGGTCACTTTCATGAAGAGCCGCCACCGCCAAACGACGGTGATGAAGGCTTCCCTTCTTACCCAACGTTACAAGCTTCTCGGCAACCGGACGCGCCGCCTTGGCCCGTGCCACTGTGGTGCGAACGCGTTCATGCCGGATCAGTGAGCCGACCAAATTGGCCAGCATGCTGTCCCGATGCTGGGACGTACGTCCCAGTTTAGCTCTGTTGCGACCATGCTTCATGCCTGGCCGTTCGTCCCAGCCGCCTCAACCGGGGGCACCACCGGAATGGCCGTCAGAAGGGAGGAGTCAAACTTCATGCCCAAGGATAGACCGAGGGACGTAAGCTTGTCCTTAATCTCATTCAGCGACTTCTTCCCGAAATTGCGGTACTTCAACATTTCCGCCTCCGACTTAAGGGCGAGCTGACCGACACTGGTGATGTTGGCGTTGTTCAGACAGTTGGCCGCACGCACTGAGAGTTCAATCTCATTGACGCTCATCGCCAGCAGCTTCTTCAAGGCCGTGTTTTCCACCGGCGCCTCAAACTTCACTTCCTCAAACTCAATCGGCTCTTTGTCAAAGTTGGCAAAGATGTCGAGGTGATGGCGGAGGATCCCGGCGGAATGAAGCATGGCTTCATCCGGGGTTAAACGCCCGTCGGTCCAGAGTTCGATGACCAGCTTGTCATAATCCGTCCGTTGACCGACGCGGGTATTTTTCACCTCGTACTTCACCTTCTTGACCGGGGAGAACAAGGAATCAACAGGGATAAGTCCAATCGGGGAATCTTCCCGTTTGTTTTCTTCCCAAGTGGCGTACCCGCGACCCACCCGAACCTCCAGTTCGGCTTCAAATTTAGCTTTTTTATCGAGAGTGCAGATCACCTCTTTCGGGTTCAGCAGTTCGATACCGGCATCCAGTTCAATATCCGCACCGGTGACGGGACCCTCTTTATTCACCTTCAGGCTCAACAAGCGGGGCTCACGATTTGGAAGTTTGAATTTAAGTTTTTTCAGGTTTAGAACGATCTCAGTCACATCTTCCACCACGTTGTCGATGGTACTGAATTCATGCTGGATCCCGGAAATTTTCACACTGGTGATGGCGGCGCCCTCGAGGGAGCTAAGAAGCACACGACGAAGGGAATTACCCAAGGTGTGTCCATAACCGGCTTCAAAGGGTTCCGCAACGAATTTGGCGTAGGTTTCAGTAGAGCCGTCCTCTTCCTTCTGCAGGCGGTTCGGCAGTTCGAATCTTCCTAGTCTCAGTGGCATAGTCTTTTCTCTCTTTCCGGCCGGGTTACCCCTTCCCCGCTACCTTGGGATGGGACCAACGGCCGATGCTGTGGTTTCTCGAACCCCGCCGATAGCAGGCGGGGAAAAGTTTACGACCTGGAGTACAACTCCACGACCAACTGTTCGTTGGCCACAGGGCTGAGTTCTTCGCGAGTCGGAATTCGGGTCAAAGTTCCCTTGAACTGCTCTTTGTTGAGGGTCAGCCAATCCGGAACAGGTCGGATCTGGGTTGTCTCCAGTCCTTTGGTTCCAAGCTGGCGGGACTTCGGATGTTCACGCACTTCAATGACATCTCCGGTGCGGCAGGAATAACTGGGAATGGTCACTTTGCGGCCGTTTACCGCGATATGACCATGAGTCACCATCTGACGAGCCCCGCGTCGTGTGGCCGAGAAGCCAAGGCGATCCACCAAGGTATCGAGGCGAGTTTCCAAGAACTGCAACATCTTCTCTCCGGTCACTCCCCGGCTTTGCACGGCCTTCTGGTAGTAGCGGCGAAACTGCTTTTCGAGCAATCCGTAGCCGTATTTCATCTTTTGCTTTTCCCCCAATGCCACGGCGTAATCGGACTGTTTGCGACGACCTTTAGCTCCATGAACCCCGGGAGGAAAATTTCTCCTCTCTAAGGCTTTAGAGGCACCGAAAATCGGTTGACCGAAGCGACGATTGATTTTATCACGAGGACCTGTGTAACGAGCCATAAATTCCTTTCCTTAAACCCGACGCGCCTTGCGCATCCGACATCCGTTGTGTGGGACAGGAGTGACATCCCGAATGGTGCTAACTTCCAATCCAATCGCCTGGAGCGCCCGGACTGCGGATTCACGTCCGGTTCCCGGACCTTTCACCCGTACTTCCACTTCCTTTAATCCGTGGGCCATGGCCTGACGACTCGCGTCCTGAGCCACCACTTGTGCCACATAGGCCGTGGACTTCTTTGAACCTCGGAAACCCATTTTGCCAGCACTTGACCAGGCAATGACATTCCCTTTGAGGTCGGTGATGGAGACCACGGTGTTGTTGAAAGTTGCCAGAATGTGCGCCACTCCATTTTGAATCTGCTTCGCGCCCTTGATTTTCGGGATTTTGATTTTCGCCGCATCATCCAAACCATCGAGAGTCAGATTCTCCGGCGCAGGCATCGCCTCAGCTTTGGGTGCCCCATCCTTACCACCCGACTTCGCTCCACCCTTTTCCTTTTTGGCTTTAGGGGCGGAGGGCTTGGCTTTGGCTCCTTCGGGTTTGGCCGCAGCAGGTTTCTTTTCTTCAGACTTTTTTTCAGCGTCGCTCATGAAAAACCTTTATGTCTTGGCAGACTTGGCGTCCTTACTGCGAATGACTCCCACCGTCTTACGGGGACCTTTGCGGGTCCGTGCGTTGGTTTGCGTTCTCTGTCCGCGAACCGGCAAACCTTTGCGATGCCGGATCCCACGGTAACAATTAATAGATTGAAGACGCTTTAAATTCTGCTGAATGTCCCGACGAAGATCGCCTTCAATCAAGAAGCGGTTTCTTTGGATCACCCCAATGATGCGATTGATTTGCTGATCGGTCAGATCTTTAGCACGGAGATCAGCGGGAATTTCGGCTTCCTCAATCACCTGGCGAGCCCGAGTCGGTCCGATGCCATAAACATAGCGCAGGCTGAATTCAGCCTTTTTTTCGCCCGGAATATCAACTCCTAAAACACGAGGCATAAACGTTCAGCCCTGCCTCTGCTTCAAACGCGGATTCTTCTTGTTAATAATGTAGATACGCCCGCGACGGCGGACGACCTGACAATCGCTGGTGCGACGTTTGATGGAAGCTCGTACTCTCATATTAGGGCAAACGAGAAACCTATCGAATTCCCGGCATGCTGGCAAGTGCTTTTGCATCTCTTTCGGAACCAAGGAAATCGGTGAGAATTTCCGGTTCCCCGTTTGTAATGAGAACCACATGTTCGAAATGGGCTGAATCTCGACCGTCCGCCGTCACCGCTGTCCATCCATCCTGCAAAATCCGCACCTCGCAACTCCCTTCGTTGACCATGGGCTCAATCGCCAAGGTCATTCCGGGGCGCAGAATAGGTCCTGTGTTCGCTTTGCCAAAATTGGGAATCTGGGGCTCCTCATGCAGTTTTCTACCCACACCATGACCTACGAATTCTTTGACCACGGTATAGCCGGCCTCTTTCACGGTTCGTTCCACTGCGTGGCATATATCGCCCAAACGAGCCCCTCCTTTCGCTGCAGCGATACCGGCGGTCAACGCATTTTGGCTCTTCTCTAATAATCTCTGGCGCGCCGGCGTGATCGCCCCGACTCCAACAGTGGTTGCCGTATCCCCCACCCATCCATCCAAAACAATGCCTACATCTAGTTTCACCACATCCCCATAGGCCAATCGCCTTTGCCCACCAATCCCATGGACAACTTCCTCATTGACCGAAATGCACAGCTGTCCGGGAAATTTTCGGTAACCAAGGAAAGCGCTTCTTGCGCCATGTTTTGCGATCAACTCCCCAGCCAACCGGTCAATATCCCCCGTGGTTCGCCCCGGCTCCAGAACCCCTACCAGTTCCAAGAGGATTTTTCGAGCCAAGCGACAACTGGTTCTCATCCCGGCAATGCCCGAAGCATCCTTGATGGGAATGATCGGCATGCCCAAACCAGGGTCTTAACGAAGAGAAACAAGAATTCCGCCCAGCGCGATCACGGCGATAATCACCAGCAGCCAGGCAATCTGTCCTTCGGAAATGGTATTCGACATTCCCCCTGCCCCAACAACAGTCCGTCCCTTGATGCGCCCCTTCTTCAAAAACCCGTCGTAGTGACGTTGCAGAAGATAGGTCTCCGCCTGTCTCATGGTATCCAGCATGACACCCACAATGATCAACAATCCGGTCCCACCGAAGAATTGGGCCGTAATGCTGGGGACGCCCATCAGATTTTGCACCAACATCGGCAGAACCGCCAAAGCAGTCAGGAAAATGGCTCCGGCAAAAGTCAATCGGGTCATGGAGTAATCCAGAAACTGGGCTGTGGTTTCACCCGGTCGCACCCCAGGAATAAAACCCCCATGCCGCTTCATGTCATCCGCAATCTGGATGGGGTTAAAGACCATCGCCACCCAGAAGTAGGAGAAAAAGAAAATCATGCCTGCATAAAGAAGATAATGGAGCCATCCTGTAGCCAAGGCCGCAGAGATGCGATTTGCCATGGGCGATCCTGGAAAAAGGAACCCCAAGATGCTTGCGGGAAAAAGTAAAATCGCGTTGGCGAAGATGATCGGCATCACCCCTGCATAGTTGACTTTGAGTGGAAGAAAAGAGGTCTGCCCTCCATACACCCGATTCCCACGAACCTGCTTGGCGTATTGCACACTGACCTTTCGCAAGGCCTGCGTTAAGGCGATGGTGGAAGCAATCACCACAAACAGAAAAGCCAGCAGCAAAAAGAGGACAAAAGGACTGATCGGTTCGCGGCCGCTTCCGGCAGGAGGAACGAAGACCTGCCAACCGGCCACCAGGGCGGCCGGTAGACGGGCCACAATACCAATGGTGATGATCAGGGAGATTCCGTTCCCAATCCCCTTTTCCGTCACCTGCTCTCCAATCCACATTAAAAGCATGGTTCCCGCTGTCAGAGTGATGACCGTGATAATGCGGAAACTCAATCCAGGTTCCGGAACCAAAGGCCCCATCCGCTGAATCACCTGATCAATACCGTTAAAAATCGGGATCCGTGATGGATTCTCAAAACTGACGGCTAGCAGGTAGCCCTGCACCACACAGAGAATTAGGGTGCCGAGACGTGTATATTGTGTGATTTTCTGACGGCCTCCCTCCTCCCTCACCATTTTACCGAGGGATGGGATGACGCCGGTGGCTAACTGCATAACAATACTGGCGCTGATATAAGGCATGATCGTCAGCGAAAAGATCGCGCAATTTTCCAGTGCACCACCGCTAAACAAATTAAAGAGTCCGATGACGCTCCCTCGATCTTGCTGATCCACCACTTGGCGGAAGAACTCTCCCAACACCAATGGATTGATCCCCGGACAAGGGATGGACGCCCCCACCCGGACGACCACAATCAGCGCCAGCGTAAAAATAATACGCTGCCGGAGTTCCGGAATCTTGAAACAGTTAAGAAGGGCGTGGAGCATGGCCCGTCAGAATTCCAGAGTCTTATTTCTTCAGGAGGGTGAGTTTTCCACCCGCCGCCTCAAGTGCTGTTTTCGCCGATGCACTGGCCGCATGCACTTCGAGGACAAGATTCTTTGATTTCAGCTTTCCACCTCCAAGGAGCTTCACACCCTCCCACTCTCCTTTCACCACTCCTTTGGCCCGCAAGGTGGACTCATCAATTTTGGTGCCATCCGCAAAAATATCCAGACTATCGAGATTCACGGGGGCGTAACGGGTGGTGAAAACTGTATTGTTAAAACCACGCTTCGGGATACGCCGGATGAGAGGCATTTGACCGCCTTCGAATCCGAGGCGGATACTTCCGCCCGATCGTGCTTTCTGTCCCTTGTGTCCTTTGCCTGAGGTTTTTCCGTGACCGGAGCTCTCTCCGCAACCCACGCGTTTACGACGGTGACGCGCACCGGGTCTGGGGGAAGTCTGTCTCATTCGCTTTTCTCCTTGGTCGCCTTCACCGGACGCTCAGCACGTTTCTTGCCTCGCACTTCCAGAATCTGGGAACGGGTCCGTAGCTTCGAAAGAGCATCGACCGTGGCTTTCACCACATTCGCGGCGTTGCTCGAACCCATCGACTTAGCCAACACGTCTTTCACCCCTGCTGCCTCGAGCACGGCGCGCACTCCCCCACCCGCGATCAATCCCGTTCCGAGGGAGGCAGGACGCAACAGTACCCGACCACCGCCAAAAGCACCTTCCACCTCATGAGGAAGAGTGCTCGGTCCAATGTTGTAAACATGGAGATTCTTTTTGGCGTTCTCGGTTCCCTTGCGAATCGCCTCACTAACTTCACGCGCTTTACCGAACCCCACCCCTACTTTGCCCTTATTATCCCCGACGACCATCAGAGCACTGAAGCTGAAACGACGCCCGCCCTTCACAACTTTGGCGCATCGGTTGACGAACACAACCTTCTCAAACATCTCGGACGGCGTCCGCGTGCGGTCACGCCGCTGAGTGGGTTCAGGAGTCGGGATAAACTCGGAGGTCTTTGAAAAAACTTTTTCAGGAACGATTTCCAATTCCTTGGCTGTTTCGGGGGCTTCAGTAGTAGGTACGGTGGTCATCAATTACCTCGATTAGAATTTAAGACCGCCCTGACGGGCTGCCTCGGCAAAGGCCTTCACCTTGCCATGATACAAAAAGCCACCCCGGTCAAACACGACGGAAGAAATTCCCTTTTTCGATGCCCGCTCAGCCATCGTCTGCCCCAGTTTAGCGGCACCAGAAAGATTTGCTTTGATTGATTTCCTGAGACTCTCCTCAAGGCTCGATACGGCAGCCAAGGTTTTGCCCGCCGAATCATCGATGAGTTGAGCGTAAATATTGCGACCGCTGAAGGAGACACAAAGCCGAGGTTTCGCGGTTCCCCCACGAACTCGCTCACGAACGCGTTCGTGAATGCGGATGCGACGTTCCCGACGGATTTTGGACGGATTAGGCATATGGGTTTAGGCCGACTTGCTTTGAGCAGTCTTACCCTCCTTGCGGCGAATGTTTTCCCCGGCGTAACGCACCCCCTTACCCTTGTAAGGTTCGGGAGGATGATACCCACGGATGTCGGCCGCCACGGCACCGACGAGTTGTTTGTCCGAGCCCTCGATGGTCAGACGAACATTGTCCGCCACGGTGACCTTGATTTCAGCAGGAATGGGATATTCGATCGGATGAGATTTTCCTAGATTAAGAACCAGCTTTTTCCCTTGGACTGCCGCTTTGAAGCCCACCCCGATGATTTCCATCTGTTTGACGTAGCCGGTGCTGACGCCATGGATCACATTATTAACCAGACTCCGGGCCAAACCGTGGAGGGACCGGGAAGTGCGCTCTTCATTCTCGCGGGTCAAAACAATCCTCCCACCATCGATCTTGGCGCTAATTTTTGGAGGAAGATCGAGACCCAGCTTCCCCTTGGGGCCTTCCGCCTTCAGTCGATTTCCCTCCATCGCCACCTTGACGTTGGCGGGAACCAAAACAGGAGATTTGCCGATGCGCGACATATTACCAAACCACGAGGAGAAGTTCCCCGCCCACGTTTTGTTTTTTCGCCTCTTCCCCGGACATCACACCACGAGGAGTGGAAAGAATCGGAACGCCCAAACCGCCCAAATAGCGAGGGATCTCCCGAACGCCCACATAACGCCGAAGGCCGGGCTTCGAAAGTCGACGGATGCAGGTGATCGCCTTACCGTTGCGCACACTGCCAACCTTGAGGGAAATGTGGAAATCGTTGTGCTTCCCTTCTTTTTTCAGTTCGAAATCCTCAATGAAGCCTTCCTTTTTCAGAATCGCCAGCACATCGCCACGCATCCGGGAATGCTTCGTCTTAATCTTCTTCAAGCCCGCGGTGGAGGCGTTGCGAAGTTCGGTCAAAAAATCAGCCAAGGGGTCGGTTACCATAATATGTCCTTTACCAGCTCGCTTTCGTCACACCAGGGATCTCGCCGCGCAATGCCATTTCGCGGAACTGGATACGACTGACTCCAAAGCGTCTGATATACGAACGCCGACGCCCGGAAATCGAGCACCGGTTGTACTTCCGGGTCGAAAACTTCGGTTTCTTCTTCTGCTTAAGCCGCCAACACTTCTTGGCCATGGTTTTTCTCCTTATCGCCGGTCTTGGCGGGTTGATCGGGGGAATGGGAACGTGCGATAAACGGCATTCCCATCTGCACCAACATTTCACGGGTTTCTTCACGGTTGTGACCGCTGGTGACAAACGTTACGTCAAATCCAAGATTTCGCTTCACCTTATCCAGCTCGATCTCAGGAAAGATCGAGTGATCCTTCACGCCCAAGGTGTAGGCCCCACGGCCGTCAAATCCACGGTTCGGAATACCACGAAAATCACGGATGCGGGGTAACGCCGCCCGGATGAACCGAAGCATAAAATCATACATCATCTTTCCGCGAAGAGTGACCTTGCAACCGATTTCCTGATGCAACCGAAGATTAAAGTTAGAAATGCTCTTTTTGGACTTGGTTTTGACAGGCTTCTGCCCGGTGATGAGGGTCAAGTCATGAACCGCATCCTCCAAGGCATTCTTCACGTCGCCCGAGGATCCCACGGAGCAGTTCAGCACAATCTTCTGCAACTTCGGCACTTGATGGATATTGGTGTAACTCCGCACCTTGATCATGGCCGGAACCACGGTCTTTAGATAATGAACTTTAAGGTCGTTTTCCATGGCTTATTTCTTTGCCTTGGCAGGCTTTTTCTTGTCCTTGGTTTTTGAAGCGGCAGGACGGTTTACAAGCTTCACGTTGGAGATATGGATGGAACCCTCCCGCTCCACCACTCCACCTTTGGGGTTATCTTGGGTCGGACGCACATGACGCTTGATCATATTCAACCCCTCAATCAGAACTCGTAGGGACTCGGTCTTCACTTCAAGGACTTTCCCCTTCCGGCCACGTTGAGAACCGGTGATCACCTCGACTTCATCTCCTTTACGTACGTGAAAAGTCATAGTGGTATCCTCAGAGAACCTCGGGAGCGAGGGAGACAATCTTCATAAAATTCTTTTCGCGAAGTTCCCGGGCCACCGGGCCGAAAATACGTGTGCCACGAGGATTGGAATCCTTATCAATGATTACCGCGGCATTGGAATCAAAACGGAGATAGGAGCCGTCCGGACGACGGATCGGGAACCTTGTCCGCACGATGACCGCCCGTACCACTTCGCTTTTTTTCACCGTTCCATCTGGCGCCGCTTCTTTCACGTTGGCCGTGATCACATCCCCTACCCTGGCAGTGAGAGTTTTCCGTCCGATCACTCCGATCATCGTCGCCTTACGAGCGCCGGTGTTGTCGGCGATATTCACCCATGAACGTATCTGGATCATGACGCAACTCCCGCCGGGGCTTCAGCCTGAGCCAAAACCTCGACCAGTTTCCAACGTTTCAACCGGCTTAAAGGACGGCATTCCACGATGCGCACCGTATCCCCCTGCTTGGCTTTCTTTTCCTCGTCATGGGCGTACAACTTTTTCCGAAGACGGATAATTTTCTTATACTGAGGATGCGGCATTCGACGTTCGACTTGAACAACAATGGTCTTCTCCATCTTGGCGGAGACCACCTCACCGATTCTTTCCTTGGCGACGACTTGTTTTTCCACAGGGCTACTCATTTGGATCCTTTCGCCGGGGTTGCATGGCGGTTTTCCGTGCGGGCAGTTTCAATCTTAGCGATGGCACGACGGATCTCCCGGAGGCGACTGGGTTTTTCCAGTTGCCCGGTCTGCTGTTGGACGCGCAATTGGAACCGCTCCCGGCGGAGTTCCTCCGCCTTGCGGGTCAATTCCGACTCCTTCAGTCCCCGTACTTCTTCGATCTTCAAAATACCAGTCTCCTCTCACGGTTGATAAACCGGGTGGCCATCGGCAACTTACTTGCCGCCAACCGGAAACACTCTTTCGCATCGATTTCGGCCAAGCCGTCGAGCTCGAAAAGGATAGTCCCAGGCTTGATAACTGCCACCCAAAATTCAGGCTGTCCTTTTCCCTTACCCATCCGGGTTTCCGGGGGTCGAGCCGTCACGGACTTATCCGGGAACACTCGGATCCAAAGTTTTCCCTTCCTTTTCATGTTTCGGGTCAGGGCCACACGCGCGGCTTCGATCTGAATATTGGTTAACCAGCAACGCTCCAAGGACTGCAATCCAAAGGAGCCGAAGGCGAGTGTGATGCAACGAGTGGCGAAGCCCTTCCGGCTACCACGCTGCGTCTTCCGAAATTTAACTCGCTTAGGAATGAGAGGCATAAGGAGACCGGCCGCTTAGGCCTTGTCCTCCGGTTGACAGATCCAAACCTTCACGCCGATTTTACCTGCCACAGTCATGGCTTCAGCAAAGCCGTAGTCGATATTCGCCCGCAGGGTGTGCAAGGGAACCTTACCCTCGTGGTATTGCTCTGTTCGTGCAATTTCCCCTCCTCCCAATCGGCCGCCAACACGAATTTTCACTCCGGCCGCACCAAAATCGAGGGTGGTCTGCATTGCCTTTTTCACTGCGCGGCGGAAAGAAACACGGCGCTCCAGCTGAATGGCAATGTTTTCCGCCACCAATTGGGCGTCGAGCTCGGGATTTTTGATTTCTTTAACATCGATCAAAACCTCCCGATTGGGGGTCAACTGCTGGGTTTCATCCCGAAGTTTGTCCAACTCGCTGGCTTTACGGCCAATCACCAAGCCCGGACGGGCGGTATGAAGGGTCACCCGCACGCGATTGGAGGCACGTTCAATCACGATCTTTGATATAGCGGCACTTTCCAACCGCTTCTTGATGAAGTGACGGATTTGGTAATCCTCGTGCAAGAAAATAGGAAAATTCTTTTTATCCGCGTACCACACGGAACGCCAGTTGCGTGTGACCGGAAGCCGGAAACCGATTGGATGTGTCTTTTGTCCCATAACTTGCCTTATTCCTTCCCTTCCACTTTCAATTTCGTCGACTTCCTAGTTTTGGCTGCAGGTTTCTCCACAGACGGCGCGGCCTCCCGCAAAGTGATGCGAATATGGCTGGTCCGTTTCCGGATTGGGCCGGCACTTCCCCTCGCCTTGGGTTGAAAACGGTGAAAAGTCGGACCTTCCCCAACCATCACTTCGTGAACCACCAGTTTTTCCGCCGGGATGGAGTGGTTGCTCTCCGCATTGGCCACTGCCGAGCGAAGGGTTTGGATCAGGAGACGAGCCGATTTCTGCGGGGCAAAGCGCAGACGTGCATCGGCCTCAGGAGCCGCCAAACCCCGCAGCGTACGCGCGATATCGCGGATTTTGAAGGCTGACATGCGGGCGTACTTCATTTCGGCCCGTGAAGTTTTTAATTCGTTACTCATTTTTCAGCTAAGATCGCGGCGCGATCCCCCACTTTAAGTTCAGTACCCTGGTAAAGCTGTTCGGTCATGCCGGCGGACACCAGTTCCCGGACCTCGAACAACCGGCAACTCCCCACCACTTTATCTCCACGCAAAATGCGGAAAGGCATCCCTTCCCTCGCCCCTTGAGCCCGTCCAAGATTCAGCACCAGTGCCTGTTGTTTGTGATCCACCGCAACGACCTGGGCATCAGTTACCCCCGAGGCCAAAGGACGAGCTTCTGCCGCATTCTTGGTGGTCGCAACAAATTCCCGTTTCATAGATTCAAACTCGGCACGAGCAGAAGCTTTTTTGGTGGCGTCAGTCTCCCCCGCCCAGGTGATCGCGGTTTCTATGAGTTTCTCCGCTTTTTGCACGAGGGTTTCCCGGTCTTTTTGACTACGGATGAGCTCCCCGGAAAGTCGGGCTACTTTGTCCTGCGCATCGCGCACCTCAGGACTTAAGGAGGTCAGGCCCAACACCTCATCCCTTCTCCTCAATTCCAACCAAGCCTCGCGGTAGGCCTTCGCCTCGGCCTGAGCCATGGCCAGTTCATCCACAGAGACCTGCGGAGCCGCCAAAGCGACTGCAGAACAAAGCAACATGGATAGGAAAAGGGATAAATTCATCACTTCGTCACTTTCTCGGTGTGACCACCGTGTTTCTTAAATACGCGGGTTGGAGAAAACTCACCCAACCGATGTCCGACCATGTTTTCCGTGACAAAAACCGGATTGAAAGCCTTGCCGTTATGCACGAGAAATGTGTGACCCACAAACTCCGGCGCGATCATCGAGCGACGCGACCAAGTTTTAATCGGTTTTTTCGATCCGGCCATTTTCTGGATTTTCACCATCAAATGGTCGTCGATGAATGGACCTTTTTTCAGACTTCGGCTCATGACGATCTCTTCTTTCTCCGATCTTCCACAATAAATCGGTTCGAGGGCTTGTGACGTTTCCGGGTCTTCAGACCCTTGGCCAGCTGGCCCCAAGGCGAAACAGGGTGCTGACGTCCACCACCACCCTTACTCTTTCCCTGTCCACCACCCATCGGGTGATCAACCGGGTTCATGACCATGCCGCGGGTGTGAGGGCGACGGCCGAGCCAACGGGCCCTACCAGCCTTCCCCAAGCTGACCTTTTCATGGGCAATATTTCCGACTTGTCCGACCGTGGCGTAACAGTCGGCATGCAAGCGGCGGACCTCCCCGGAAGGAAGACGTAGAAGAGCATCGTCCCCATCAATGGCGGTGCATACGGCAGCCGCACCGGCGGAGCGAACCATCTTGGCACCACGTCCGGGAACCAATTCAATATTATGCAAAGGCAATCCCTGCGGGATGACTCGCAAGGGCAAGGCGTTCCCCACCTCGGCCGGGACGGATTTCCCTGCCACCACGGAAGTGCCGATTTTCAGACCTTCCGGCGCAAGGATGTAGGCACGATCCTTCGGACCATACTCCAGAAGCGCAATGCGGGCCGAGCGGTTGGGATCGTACTGGATAGCGAGAACTTTCCCGGGTGCGGAGCGCTTGGCTCGGTTCCATTCAATAATACGAAACTTCTTTTTATGACCGCCCCCGCGATGCCGGGAGGTCATCCGTCCGTAGGAGTTGCGTCCTCCGGTCCGTTTCTTGATCTCAAGCAAAGATTTTTCCGGAGCGGAATCTGGCGTCAACTCCGAGAAATCCCGTAGCATAGTGAACCGCAGGGAAGGTGTGAGGGGGCGAAATTCTTTGAGGGCCATAATCTTCTCCTTATGCCGTTTCGATCTTCTGGCCTTCTGCCAGGGTCACGATGGCCCGTTTGGTGTGGTTCTTACGTCCCGGCTCTCCCCGACGGGAGCGACGGACTTTGCCTTGGCGGCGCGTGGTGTTCACACGAAGCACCTTCTTGCCAAATAAAGCGGTGATCGCCTGACGTATTTCCAGCTTGGTGGCATCTGGAGCAACTTCAAAAAGGTATTGGTTATGGGCACTCGCCAGGCGAGTTCCTTTTTCAGAAACGCAGGGCCAGTAAATGACTTCTGTGGGTGATCTCATGAGGCGCTTTCCTTTTTGGATTTCGATTGCAGACGACGCCCAAGCTCCGACCAAGCCTCTTCTGAAATCCAAACCTGACGACGTCGCAAGAGATCCTCGGCGTTCACTTCACGGGCTGGACGAACATCCACTTCACGAAGATTCCGCGCAGCTTTTACCAAGACCTCTTCAGGCTTGGAAAGCACAAGCAATACAGAGAGAGGCAATCCAGCGTCCTTGATCCAGCCGATCAACTCTTTGGTTTTCGGTGCTTTCAATGCGGGCGCTGAACCGGTGTGCAAGGTTCCGGCTGTGGCCAGATCCGAGATGGCACGACGTAATGCTGTCCGTAAAACCGTCTTGGGTACATTTTTACTGTAGTCACGGGGGTGAGGTCCAAATGCCACACCGCCCCCACGCCAGACGGGGGAAGATTTATATCCTGCGCGTGCACGACCGGTGCCTTTTTGCCTCCAAGGCTTCGTGCCGGACAGATCGACTGTGGCTTTGGTCAGAGTCGCATGTGTTCCCGAACGACGATTGGCTTGGTAGGCAGTCACCGCCTCGTGAAGGGCCTGACTGGCCTTGCGATTTTTGAATAGCTCGACACCCAGAGCCTTTTCAGCGTCGATAAGATTGATGGCTTTGGCTTTGCTCATGACGTTAGGCCTTCACCGGTTCTTTGATGGCGTCACGCACAATGACCACGGATCCATTCGGTCCGGGTATCGCACCACGCACGAGAATAAGTTTCTCCCCTTCTCTCACCTGCATGACCTTTAAATTCTGGATGGTGCAATTATCGCTTCCCAGGTGCCCAGGCATACCGGCGTTTTTATAGACGCGACCAGGAGTCGACCGGCAACCAATGGCTCCGTTCCGACGATGAGTCGTGGAACCGTGGGCATCGGCCTGTCCGGCATAATTATGCTTCCGCATCACACCATGAAAGCCCTTGCCCTTGGAAACCCCGAGGACATCGACCAATTGTCCGGCCTTGAAACGAGTCACATTCACCTCGGCACCCACCACTAAATCAGCCGGAGCGGCGCGGAACTGACGAAGAACCAAGGGGTTCTTGCGTCCGGCCTTTTCGAAAGCGACCCGTTGCGGTTTATTAGTGCGGGATGCCTTGCGTTCGCCCATCCCCATCACCACCGCTTTCACGCGGGATTTTTCCGGGGTGCGAAGCTCATAAACGGTGTTCGTTTCCGCCGAGATGACGGTCACGGCGGTAGCCTGTCCCTGATCATCATAGATCCGGGTCATTCCGACCTTTTTTCCGATCATGCCAAAACGCTCGATCATGTTCGTTTCTCCTCGGGTTAAATCTTGATGGTGATATCGACTCCGGCAGGCAGATTCAGCTTCTTGAGCTCATCCACCGTCTTGCCGGAGGGCTCCAGGATATCCAGAAGCCGTTTGTGGGTGCGGATTTCAAATTGCTCCATGCTCTTCTTGTCGCAATGGGGGGAACGATTGACCGTGTAACGCTCGATCTTGGTAGGCAGCGGGATGGGACCTGCCACACGGGAACCGGTGCGCGAGGCGGTTTCAGCGATCTCCCCTGCGGCTTTATCCAGCAGGCGGTAATCAAAGGACTTGAGACGGATACGGATGCGAGTTGCGGCCATGGTAATCAGCCTTTCTTTTGTTGGGTAACTTGTGCCAGCACGCTGGAAGGAACCTGCTCAAAGTGGGAAGGTTCCATGGAGTAGGCCGCACGTCCTCGGGAAAGCGACCGGATCGTATTCACATATCCGAACATTTCCGCCAAAGGAACCTCGGCCTTCACAATCGAGGTCAGACTCTTGGAATCGACATTCATGATCTTGCCCCGTCGACGATTGATGTCGCCTAGGATATCCCCTTGGAATTCATCCGGGGTGGAGCACTCCACCAACATGATCGGCTCCAGCAGGATCGGACCAGCCTTCTGCATCGCATCCTTGACCGCAAAAATCGCCGCCATCTTGAACGCCAACTCATTGGAATCCACCTCGTGATATGAGCCATCCAAAATCTGAATCTTGATATCGATCACTGGGCTTCCGTGGATAACGCCGTTGAGAACAGCCTCTTCCACACCCTTCTTAACGGCGGGGATGTATTCCTTGGGAATATTTCCACCCGTCACCTTATTTTCGACGACAATTCCCTTGCCGCGCTCTTGCGGTTCGACCTTCAAAATAACATGCCCGTACTGACCGCGACCGCCGGACTGCTTGATCAACTTTCCTTCGCCATCCGAACTCTTGGTGATGGTTTCGCGGTAAGCGATCTGAGGCGCTCCGGCGTTTGTCTCCACGCTGAATTCACGCTTTAACCGGTCACAAATAATTTCCAAATGAAGTTCACCCATCCCTTTAATAATGGTCTGGCCGGTCTCTTCGTTGGATTGAACCTGGAAGGTCGGATCCTCTTCAGAAAGACGCTGCAGTGCTTCACCCATCTTTTCTCGATCCCCTTTTGTCTTAGGCTCCACCGCCATTGAGATCACGGGCTCCGGGAAGCTGGGGGGTTCTAGGGTGATTTCCAAATCTTCGTTTCGCAAGGTGTCGCCCGTGGCGATATCCTTCAAACCAACCGTGGCGGCGATATCCCCCGCAAAAACGGTGTCGATATCCTCACGCTTGTCGGCCTGAATCTGAATCAGACGACTCACCCGCTCACGTTTCCCGGTCCGGGAATTGTAAATAAATTCGCCCTTCGAAAGTTTTCCAGAATAAACGCGGAAAAAAATCAGCTTACCCACAAACGGATCGGTCCAAAGCTTGAAAGCCAGCGAGCAAAACTTTTCACCGTCATCGACCTTAACCGGAATCCGCTCTTCAGGGTTTTCGGTGCTGTGCCCCACGGCCGGAGGAATATCGATCGGGCTGGGGAGATACTCTACGACAGCATCCACCAAACTCTGAACTCCCTTGTTTTTGAAGGCCGAGCCACCCACCACAGGAACCAGTTTGTTGGCTATCACTGCCCGGCGAATGGCCGCCTTCAGTTGCCTCACATCAGGTCGTTTTTCCTCAAGAAAAAGGTTCCCGAGTTCTTCATCCACGTCCGCCACACTTTCGATCAACTCATCGAGGCCTTTTTTTGCAAGAGCCTTAAATTCTTCAGGAATTTCACGGATTTCATAGGTAGAACCAAGAGTTTTGCTATCCGTGTAAACGATCGCTTTTTGATTGATCAGATCGAGTTGCCCCTGAAGCGTGTCTTCCTTCCCCATCGGGATGAGAATAGGACACGCGTTGGCTCCTAGCTTTGTTTTCATTTCCGAAACGGCTTTATTGAAGTCGGCGCCTGTGCGATCCATCTTGTTGACGAAAGCTATCCGGGGAACTCCGTACTTATTAGCCTGCCGCCAAACGGTCTCGCTCTGAGGTTGCACACCCGCCACCCCACAGAAAACGGCAATCGCACCGTCCAATACCCGGAGGGATCGCTCCACCTCCGCGGTAAAATCCACGTGTCCTGGAGTGTCGATGATATTGACGCGGTTTTTTGTTTTTTCGAAAGATTTCACCAATCCGGCTTCTTCCTTCACGGGCCAGAAACATGTCGTGGCGGCGGAAGTAATCGTGATGCCACGCTCCCTCTCCTGTTCCATCCAGTCGGTTACAGTCGTGCCTTCGTGCACCTCCCCCATCTTATGGATGCT
>Ga0214921_10004722_pt1 | contig 19818 bp, 18 predicted proteins | sample LL1505_MetaG_FD_177992 | JGI IMG/M metagenome (GOLD analysis project Ga0214921, IMG submission 177992) | Freshwater microbial communities from Lake Lanier, Atlanta, Georgia, United States - LL-1505 | ecosystem: Environmental > Aquatic > Freshwater > Lake | place: USA: Georgia | collected...
CTAGGGCTTAGTCAAGGCAATACCCTTCTCTTCATGGTGCTCTGCGCCAGCGCCTCCTACATCGCCGTGCCTGCGGCCATGCGCATGACCGTGCCCCAGGCCAATCCGAGCTATTACATCTCCTCAGCCCTTGGGGTGACCTTCCCCTTCAATGTGGTGGTGGGCATCCCGCTTTATATGGCTCTGATCCAGCGTTTTGTTCCGAGCAGTTGAATTTAGCTGCTAAAACAAATTCAAGCTCCTCCCCCTAATAAATTGCCTTCTTTTTATCAATGAAAAGGATCGATCTCTTCCTGAGTGAACGTGAAGTTAACAAGGTTTGTAAGGCCATTAGTAAAGCCGGCGTGCCCGGCTACTCGGTGATTCGCCACGTCACGGGCATGGGGCTCGCCGGGGAAGTCTCCGAATCCATGGACTTCAGCGGCCTTGGGGCCAATGCCCATGTGATCGTTTTCTGCGAACCCAGCCTGGTGGCTGCTGTGCGGGCCGCGATCAGGCCACTGTTCGATCTGTACGGAGGCGTGGGCTTCGTCTCTGAAGCCGAGCCGATCTGAGATCGGCTGGAAAATTTTGGCTTTGTGCATAAGGCCAAATGGCCTGCAGCGCATGCAATGTGCGCAGTTGCCAACGAAGTATTCCTTACATTTTGTTGTCAATTGATAAGGACGCCTTATGGCCAGACCTGGAAACCTTGATGGCGATTGGGGTCTAAATCGCTTGACGGGGGGGTGGGCTGCCCATCACTGTTACTGGCGAACATTCCACCCCTCCCCCTGGAGCAGGTAATGGCAAACGAAACCATGGGCATCGCCCTCGGCATGATTGAGACCCGCGGCCTCGTCCCCGCCATAGAAGCAGCCGATGCCATGACTAAGGCGGCCGAAGTGCGCCTGATCGGTCGTGAGTTTGTCGGTGGCGGCTACGTGACCGTCCTCGTCCGTGGCGAAACCGGCGCCGTCAACGCTGCCGTGCGCGCTGGCGCCGATGCCTGTGAGCGCGTTGGCGACGGTCTCGTCGCTGCCCACATAATCGCCCGCCCCCACCGCGAAGTCGAACCTGCCCTCACCAGCAGCTTCGCCATCGGGTCTAAGGACTGAGCGGTTCGCGCCTGAAGCGACCAACCCTCTGAATTCCCCATCGACTCAATCGCAGAATCTTTATGAGCAAGAAGTACGACGCAGGGGTCAAGGAGTACCGCGACACGTATTGGACTCCTGATTACGTTCCCCTCGACACCGACCTGCTGGCCTGCTTCAAGTGCCACGGCCAGGAAGGCGTTCCCAAGGAAGAGGTGGCCGCCGCCGTGGCCGCTGAATCCTCCACAGGCACCTGGTCCACCGTGTGGTCAGAGCTCCTCACGGACCTCGACTTCTACAAGGGCCGTTGCTACCGCATCGAAGACGTTCCTGGTGACAAGGAATCCTTTTATGCCTTCATCGCCTACCCCCTCGACCTGTTCGAAGAGGGTTCGATCACCAATGTGTTGACTTCATTGGTGGGCAACGTTTTTGGCTTCAAGGCCCTGCGCCACCTGCGCCTTGAGGACATCCGTTTCCCGATGGCCTTCATCAAGACCTGCCCCGGACCGCCGAACGGCATCTGTGTGGAACGGGACCGGATGAATAAGTACGGGCGTCCGCTGCTCGGTTGCACCATCAAGCCGAAACTCGGCCTGAGCGGTAAGAACTACGGCCGGGTGGTCTATGAGTGCCTGCGCGGCGGTCTGGACTTCACCAAGGATGATGAAAACATCAACTCCCAGCCTTTCCAGCGCTGGCAGAACCGGTTTGAGTTCGTTGCCGAAGCCGTGCAACTGGCCCAGGAAGAAACCGGTGAGAAGAAGGGGCACTACCTCAATTGCACCGCCAATACCCCCGAAGAAATGTATGAGCGTGCTGAGTTCGCTAAGGAACTTGGCCAGCCCATCATCATGCACGACTACATAACCGGTGGCTTCACTGCCAACACTGGTTTGTCTAAGTGGTGCCGCAAGAACGGGATGCTGCTTCACATCCACCGTGCCATGCACGCTGTGATCGACCGCCATCCCAAGCACGGTATCCATTTCCGGGTGTTGGCCAAGTGCCTACGCCTCTCCGGCGGTGACCAACTGCACACCGGCACGGTGGTGGGCAAGCTCGAAGGCGATCGTCAGACCACCTTGGGCTACATCGACCAGCTGCGTGAATCCTTCGTCCCAGAGGACCGCAGCCGCGGTAACTTCTTCGATCAGGATTGGGGTTCCATGCCTGGCGTGTTCGCCGTCGCCTCCGGCGGTATCCACGTGTGGCACATGCCCGCCCTGGTTGCCATCTTTGGAGACGATTCAGTCCTTCAGTTTGGTGGTGGTACCCACGGTCACCCCTGGGGTTCCGCAGCCGGTGCGGCGGCCAACCGCGTGGCCCTCGAAGCTTGCGTTAAGGCTCGTAATGCCGGTCGTGAGATTGAGAAGGAAGGCCGCGATATCCTTCTCGAAGCAGCAAAGCACAGCCCCGAGCTGGCCATTGCTCTCGAAACTTGGAAGGAAATCAAGTTCGAATTCGACACCGTCGACAAGCTCGACGTCCAGTGATCGTCGGCCACTGAATAAAAGGAACGGTCCCTGGTCGCCCTCGGCCCGAGGCCGTTCCTTCATTCAAAGCTTTGATTGCCCAGCACCACCCCTTCACCACAAGGATCCCCATGCCCTTCAAGAGCACCGTGGGTGACTACCAAACAGTCGCCACCCTGGAGACATTCGGCTTTCTGCCACCGTTCACCCAGGACGAGATCTACGATCAAATCGCCTACATAATTGCCCAGGGCTGGAGCCCCCTGGTCGAGCACGTGCACCCCAGCCGTTCCATGGCCACCTACTGGTCCTATTGGAAGCTCCCCTTCTTCGGTGAGAAGGATCTGAGCGTGATCGTTAATGAGCTCGAGGCTTGCCACCGGGCATATCCCGACCATCACGTGCGTTTGGTGGGTTACGACGCCTACACCCAGAGCCAGGGTGCCTGTTTCGTTGTTTTCGAAGGTCGCTGATTTCCAGCCTCCTAACTAAACGAAGAACCCGTACACTCTCGGGTTCTTCTGTTTGGTTTCCTATCTATGGCAGTGGATTGAATTTTCCACTGTTTTTAAGTAAGGGGTTTGCTGATTTACCTGGATTTAAGTTCCCGGTAGATTTAGCTTAATTACCCCCGAATTCGCCACTATTACTTTTCGGACGGATATGGCCAGCCCATCGAGTCGTGAAGCAGCTCTGGAGCGTCGCAAGGCCCTCACCAGTGGCGGCAAGAAATCCGCTGGCCGATATTCCTCCGGCCCTACCCGGGTTCGTAGCGCCGCCGATGCGCGCCCTACCCGCACCAATGGTGCCCTGCCCAGCGCCCCCGCTGGCAGTTCCACTGCCCCCCTGAATTCCCCCAGTAGCTCCTTGGGTAACTCCAGACCCCCTGAGCCCAGGGAAACCGCTGGCCAAACCAGCTCCGCCGCTCGCCGTTCGATTCCTAAGCCCATTGCCAACCCAAGTAGACAGCTGGTTTTGGCCCGCCGGGAAGCGCTCTCCCGCGGGGGCAAACGGGCTGACAGCTCCCGGGATCGCACCCGCAAGGAGGAGATAAAAGCCACTGCTGTGGCAGCGGCAAATGCCCAGGCCCATGGCCCAGCCAAGGAGCACAAATGCCAGTGCCAGGACCTAGGCCCCAGCGCTGCGCCCAGCCGGCGCGCTGGGGGGGCTGACCTAACTGCTTCCCTGGTCAACCGCCCCGGGGGCCGCTCTTCCACCCCCAAACGGACGGCCCAGCACAACCAAAGCCGGGCCCTGGTGCTAGCTCGCCGGGATGCCCTTTCAAAACGGGGTAAAGCTGCAAATATCTCCACCAACAGCAGCGCCGCCACCGTGGCCCGCCAAGGAAATCCCGACATGAACAGCCGGGAACTGGCCCAGAAGGTGCGGGAACTTAAGTGCAAGACAGGTTCCGCTGGCAGTGCCCGCAGTGGGGGCACCCGCCCCAGCGGCCCTAACCGCCACGGCTCAAAGCAATCCGCCGTTGCGGAGGCCAGCCTCAAGGTGGGTGTAAGTGAAACTCTTTCCGGTCAGATAGTTACCGGCACCCAGGCCAACCGCTCAGTTAAAACCACTGGCAACGAGGCGGCCACCTGCCGCAACATCACCGGCACTGAGTACCTGGGAGCTGAAGTATTCCAAACCTTCTGCCAGGGAAAAACCGCTAGCCGCCAGCCCGACAAGGTGCGCATCAGTGCCACCAGCCATGGCAACCGAGTAACTGGCAACGAGGTGGGCCGTTCCGAGAAGGTAACCGGGGACGAACCTGGCACCTGTAAGAACATCACTGGCACGGAATACGTTTCTGCTAATCAGGCCAGCAGTTTTTGTGGCAGCGCCACCAGCAGCATTCCCGCACCCCGCAAGGTTGCCCATGGGCAAACCCAAGCTGGGCACCAGGTTTCTGGGGTAATGGTGGGCCGCTCGGAGAAAGTCACCGGCGACGAATCTGGCTCCGGGCGGCAACTCACCGGCAACCAGTACGTAAATAACCCCAACCAGGGCTCCGAGCGGGCCCCTAGCAAGGTGGCTAGCTTCCAAACCCTGCGGGGTACCGGAATCACTGGCACTTCCGTGGGTCGCAGCGATCAGGTGACCGGCGATGAACCAGGTGCCTGCAAGATCATCACCGGTGATGAATACATTGGCAGCCAGCAATATGACCGCTTTTGTGGCGGCAGTCCTGCACCGGAGGCCGCAAAAGTAGGTTTCAGTGTCACCAACCGCCAGCAGGTGGTGAGTGGTACCCGCACCGGTCGCTCTGAAAAGGTCACCGGCGATGAGCCAGGTACTTGCAAGCTTGTTACCGGTACTCCCTATGCCGGCCTAGAAGACTCAGCTAATTGGTGCAGCAAAAATCAAGCAAATAATGTTGCCCAAAGGCCGCTAATTGCCATGGGAACCGTGATGACGGGCATTCGGCCTGGCATTGGTGGGGTCATGACCGGAGCGGAGCGGGGCGCCTGTGAGGACGTTACCGGCACCCCCTATGTGGGCGACGACCAACGGGCTGAAGCCTGTGGCCCTCAACCCAGCAGCGCTGCAGATTTCCCTCGCCCCCTCAGGGGCAACGCCTGGGAGAAGTTCAGTGTGCAATCGCCGGCGGGTTCAGCCCACAGCGCCCGGGAACGCCAAACAGGGGTGACCGGCTCTAGCTATGAACAGGGCAGTCGGGTTACTGGCCCCTTCGCCATGGCAGACGACAAGATCACCGGCACCGAGCACTTTCGTTTTGATCGGGACAATCAACGGTTGGCGGGCCCACAAATCCAGCGCGCTGTAGCTGCCCCTGTAAGCGTTGATGAAGATGCCAGGCCCGTGTCCCGGGTAACCGGTGAAGGTATTTCCGCTGGCCTGAAGATCACCGGTGATGACTGGGATCGAGGCAACCGGGTTACTGGCACTGAGGGGGTTTCCGCCCGGCGCCGCAACCCCAGTCGCCCAGGTTCCAAGGGGTCCATGCCCAGCCTCGAAGCCAAGCGCAATGAGGCGGTGCCATCACCGGTAAGCCGCGTGACCGGTTCCAGTGGCAACACTCAAGCTGGTTCACTGATCACCGTTTCTGGCGGCGCCCGGGGCTAATCCAGCCATGCCCCGTCGCCCGGAACCCCGCGATCGCCCCTTGGCTGGCACTGCCCTCCGCCGGCGCCCGGGCCAGTCAACTTCTGTGCCGGAGTTGCAATCAGATGGGGCTATTTTTGGCCAACCTGCCCCTGGGGCTAGGGGGACGGCGGCCCGCCAGCGGCGGGGCTTTACTCCTAACTCTTCCAATGGCCCCAGCCCATTGAATAGGGCTAACCGCTTTGGCGCGGCCCATCCCCTCACGGATGTCGCCACTAATGCCAGCCTGCGGACCTACGACCTGCAGGTAAAAGAATCTTTTGATCGCATAGTGCCGCTGCTGAAGCAGCTTTCGGCCCTCCAGCACGAGCCTGATTTCGTGGATCGGGCCCAGCAATTATCTAAGGATTCCCTTGGTTTCAAACTCCCCCTGCCGATTCTTGAGCGGGCTTGGGTAAGTCAATTAGACATGCGCACCCTGTTCGCCTGGTGTGTATTCGAAACCTACGAACAAACCAGCGCCAGTTTTTTCCAAACAGATCCCCTTGGCGGTAAGCCCAACAGCCCGGCCGCCCAGGCCTTTGAGCTATTCCTTCTGGAATGCGGCTTTCATCTGCTTGATGTCACCCCCTGCGCCGATGGCCGCCTTGCCCACGCCATGGCCTACGCCCTGCGCTTGCCCTTTAGTTCCGTCCGCCGTCGTCCCCATGCTGGCGGCATGTTTGATGTGGAAAATACTGTTAACCGCTGGGTAAAAACTGAGCATCGCCGCTATCGGGAGGGATTGCCAAACCCTGCCCATGACGACACCCGTTATCTGAAGGTGGTGCTTTACCACTTCAGCTCTATGGATCCAGCCCATGGGGGTTGTGCCGCCCACGGCAGCAACGACGCCTTGGCTGCCTCCTGCGGCCTTGCCAAACTGAAAGACTTTCAAATAGCAGTGGAAAATAGTTTCTGCTGTGGGGCCTCGGTTGATCTCCTGTTAATCGGCATTGATACTGATACCGATGCCATTAGAGTTCATGTGCCAGGCATAGATGGCAGCACCAATCTTGAGCGTTGGCTTGATGCTAATGATGTTTACGCTGCCACCTTAAATCTCTCGGCGCCAGAGGGCCGTTCCAGGATCAGTGCCATGGTGGAAGGGGCGGCTGCTAGCACCCCTGATCCAGGCATGGTGAGATTTATTGCCCGACTCTTAGAGCACAATCTTTCCCAAATCGACTATGTGCGTAATTACCATAATGGCCACTACAGTGATGGGGGCCATGCCGAACGTTTCATTGGCGTAGGCATTGGTTTCAAGGAGATTCACCTGCGCAATCTTACTTATTTTGCCCATATGGACACCGTTGAAGAAGGGGCGGCAGATCTCGATGTAGGTGTCAAAATCTTCACCGGTCTCAATGTTTCCCGGGGCTTGCCAGTGCCCGTGGTGGCTCGTTTCGATTATCACGGCAATGTGCCAGGGGCCCGGGAGCGGGCGATTCGCCATGGGCGACGGGTGCAGGCGGCCATCGAAAGTCGCTATCCCCAGCTGGTGCAGCAGGGGTTGCTTCACACCCTCCTAACCATCCGCGACCAGGACCGGCATGTGCCGGCCGAAGCTGTGGGTTCGACAATTACTTTCCCAACGGCAGGAGGTCACTGACATGTTGATTTGCAAGGTGGTCAAGCCCCTGGTCTCCACCAACCGCATTCCAGACTTCGAGCACAAACACCTCCAGGTGGTGTTAGACGGCAGCACCCAAAAGGTGGCGGTGGATGCCGTGGGTTGTATCCCCGGTGATTGGGTGATCTGTGTAGGCAGTTCCGCCGCTCGGGAGGCTGCCGGCAGTAAGTCTTATCCCAGCGATCTAACAATCGTTGGCATTATTGATCACTGGGATCCTGATGCCAATAAGGCCCCAGCCCCAGCATCAGCTCCCCCGGCGGTGAGCTGATGGAAATCATGCAGGTCACCGGTTCGCTTGTGTGCACCCAAAGGGTGCAGGGGTTGGCCCACACCAATCTGCGGGTGCTGCGCAATGGCAAGGGCAAGCTCAGTGTTGCCGTTGATCCGGTGGGGGCCGCCCCCGGCAATTGGGTGTTCACTGCCAGTGGTTCGGCGGCCCGTTTTGCCTGCGGTAACCCCGAAGTGCAAACTGATCTCACCATTGGTGGAATTATCGATTTTTGGGAACCCGACGGGTGATCCCCCTGGCTGGCCGTTCATACCCGTGCCGAGCCAGCCTCCCTTCCGCTCCTGTTCCTCTACAACCTCTAATGCAATGGTCAGCCGTCCCCCCCGAACCGGATCCACCACCGCCAAATCGGGTGCGGCTTCTGGCGCCACCCCAGGGGCTGCGGATTCCAAACCCCCAGCCCCTGGGTTGACCGCTAAGTCAACGGAAACGGGCGCCGTCACCCCAGCACCGACTGCGCCCGCCCTGCCGACACCGACCAAAACCGCCGCTATTAGCTCAGCTGCCTCGGCAGCTGCTCCAGTGGTGGCCTCCCCTAAGGCCCTACCGGCGGCAGCCACCAGCCGCCGAGCTCCAGCTGCCCCTGGCCGCAGTGGCAACTCCGGTGCCACTACCCCTCCTAAATCCCCTTCCCCCAAACCCTCCCCCATGGCCCCTTCCGTACACGGCATCGCCCTCGGCATGATCGAAACCCGAGGTTTGGTGCCTGCCATCGAAGCAGCAGACGCCATGACCAAGGCGGCCGAAGTCACCCTGGTTTCCCGCGAATTCGTTGGTGGTGGTTACGTCACCGTGATGGTTCGTGGTGAAACTGGTGCAGTTAATGCCGCTGTGCGTGCGGGTGCCGATGCCTGTGAGCGGGTGGGTGATGGCCTCGTGGCCGCCCACATCATTGCCCGCCCCCATAGCGAAGTTGAAGCTGCGATCGCCCCCAGTGGCGTTGAGCGCCGTCTCTGATGGCCATGGCTGCCGTTCATCCGCGGGTATTGGCTTTCCTTGGCCGTGCCCTGAGCCTGGAACTCTCTGCTGTGCAGCAGTACATGACCCAGGCTTGCCTGGTGGAGCTTTGGGGCGACTTGAACGCCGCCACGCGCTTCCGCGAGGAAACCGTGGAGGAACTGCAGCACGCCGAAAGGATTGTGCAGCGCATGCTTGCCCTGGGGGTGGCACCGGCCAGTTCCCAGCTGAGGCCCGTGCAAGATGCCGTGGATTTAATTGGTCTGCTGAGCCTGAACGCCACCCTCGAAAATGATCTGATTAACCACTACTCAGATGCAACAAGTTTTTGCGTAATGATCGGCGACGATGAGAACGCAAACTTCTTCAGAGCCCTTTGGAATGAAGAGCTGCACCATGGCCAGGAGTTGCACTCCTGGCTGGAGAGTTTGGCAACCAACGGGGCTCCAAGCCAGGAGCGGGCCCGCTTCTAAGCATTAATCATCTTCGCAATAGCTAAGGCCATGGCTCGGCTAGGCGCTTTTGCCCCTGGCCCATGGCTGTTATCTGCTGAGAATCCCTAAAATTTCCTGCCGAGCGATTGATTCCTCTGGCCCCAGGGGCCGCCCCAATCAACTTGGACCACCCTCTCCCCCTGCCCATACAGCTGGCCTGGCTGATACCCCTATATGGGTTAAGCGGCATGGTGATTTCCCTGCCTTGGGCCACGGGCTGGATCAAGCTGAATGGGCCCCGGCCTGCGGCCTATCTAAATCTGCTGGTAACCCTGGCCGCCGTAGTTCATGGCAGCTTGGTTATCAGGGAGGTGCTTACCTTGGGCCCCCAGCACCTGGATATTCCCTGGTTCCAGGCCGCCGGCCTAGACCTGCGCATTGGCTTTGATCTTTCCCTTACTAACCTGGCGGCCTTGGAGCTGGTTACTTTTACCAGCTTGATTGGTCAGGTTTTCGCCCTCGGCTACCTCGACAAGGAATGGTCCTTGGCCCGCTTCTTCGCCCTCGTGGGCTTCTTTGAGGGGGCCATGGCCGGGGTGGTGTTGAGCAGCAACCTGTTTATGAGTTATTTCTTGCTGGAGATGCTCACCCTTTCCACCTATCTGTTGGTTGGTTTTTGGTACGCCCAGCCCCTAGTGGTGACTGCTGCCAGAGATGCTTTTCTAACCAAGCGTGTGGGGGATGTGCTGTTGCTGATGGGGGTGGTAGCCCTGTCTGCCTGGGCCGGTTCAATGGAGTTTGATGACCTCTATGTCTGGGCTGCCAATACACCACTTTCGCCCCTGGCGGCCAGCCTATTGGGCTTGGGGCTGATTGCAGGGCCCATTGGTAAATGTGCCCAGTTCCCGATGCACCTCTGGCTAGATGAAGCCATGGAGGGCCCTAATCCGGCGTCAATACTGCGCAACTCTGTGGTAGTTACCTGTGGGGCGCTGGTGCTGTTGAAATTAATGCCCGTATTGCGGGTGTCACCATTTGCCACCACTGTGCTTCTGGTGGTGGGCACCATAAGTGCCCTGGGTGGGGCGTTGGTGGCCATTGCCCAGGTGGATCTCAAGCGAGCTTTCTCTTACTCCACCACTTCGTATTTGGGCTTAGTTTTTATTGCCATAGCCTTTGAACAGCCATTTCTTGCCCTGTTGCTGCTCTTTGCCCATGGCCTGGCGAAAGCACTGCTGTTTATGAGCGTGGGCAGTGTGATTTCCACCACGAACTGCCAAGATCTTACTGAACTTGGGGGTCTGGGCAGTCGTATGCCTGCCACCACCACGGCTTTCCTCGTGGCAGGGGCTGGCCTTACTGGAATCCTTCCCTTGGGCTGTTTTTGGTGCTATGGATTGTTGGTTCAAACCCTGATGCGGGAGGCCCCGCTTTTGGCAGCCGTAGTGTTGCTAACCAATGGCCTTACTGCCCTAAATTTAGTTAGGGTGTTTCGTCAGGTTTTCCTTGATGCGGCGCACCCCAAAACCCGCAGGGCCCCTGAGGTGAATTGGTTGATGGCATTGCCAATGGTGAGCATGGCGGTGCTGGTGCTGTTAACCCCCCTCGGGATAAATCGTATCGACCCTCTCCATGGCATTGCAGATTTCACCCCATTAACCACCATTCTGGTGGTGGCTAGTGGCTCCATAGGTCTATTGACTGGTTGTGTAATTAGGTTAGACAGATTTTGGTCTCGCTCTGTGATTAAGCCCCTGCGCACCCTTCAGGATCTGCTCGCCTACGATTTCTACACAGAAAGAATTTATAAGGAAACTATAGTTGCTTTTGTGGCAGGCCTTGCTGCTTTTACCAACACCCTTGACCGGGTGCTCATCAATGGCCTTGTTAACCGCATAGGCAGCGCATCTATGGCTAGTTCTGAATCATTAAGGTTTGGGGTTAGCGGGCAGCTTCAAAACTATGTGCTTACTGTGGTGATATCGATAGTTGTGCTGATGGGCATTCTTTCGTATTTGCCTAGATGAGGTATTCCTTATGTTAAGTATCCTCCTGATCATTCCCTTTTTTGGGGCCACGCTATTGCTGTTGTGGCCGGGACTGCCGGCGCCAGGCAGGATGCGGGTGGTGGCAATTGTTGTGCTTCTCCTCCAGCTTGCTTGGAGTTTGAGAGTTCTGTTTGCCTTCGATTCTAGTGATGGAGGTATGCAGCTCCAGGAGTCACTTGTCTGGGTAAGTAGCATTGGTCTTGACTACAAGCTTGGCATTGACGGTTTATCGTTGCCCCTGGTGCTGATGAATGCAGCTTTAACTCTAGTTTCCATCGTTTGTACCCGTGACATAAGTCAAAGACCGCGAATCTACTTTTCTCTGCTTTTGCTTATTAGTGGAGCGGTTAATGGCGTTTTTCTTGCTGGAAATCTGCTGCTGTTTTTCTTCTTCTACGAGTTGGAGTTGGTTCCTCTCTGGTTGCTTATCTCTATCTGGGGTGGGGCCCAAAGGGCCTATGCGGCCACTAAATTCTTAATCTTCACAGCCGTATCAGGGGTTCTAATTCTTGGCGCCTTCCTCGGGCTGGCCCTATTCACAGGCACCGTTGATTTCAGCATTACTCCGGTGCTCAGTGAGAAATTGGCCATGGGCCAGCAATTGTTGCTGCTGGGGGCACTTTTAATCGGCTTTGGCATCAAGATTCCCCTGGTGCCTTTCCACACCTGGCTACCCGATGCCCACACCCAGGCTTCCACCCCTGTGTCGGTGCTATTGGCAGGCGTACTGTTGAAAATGGGCACCTATGGCCTGCTGCGCTTCTGCCTGGGGATGTTCCCCGAGGCCTGGGTTTTAATTGCCCCCTGGCTAGCGGGGTGGGCCGCGGTTTCAGTGCTCTACGGCTCCTTGGCGGCGATAGCCCAACGGGACATGAAACGGATGGTGGCCTACAGCTCCGTGGGGCACATGGGTTACATCCTCCTGGCTGCGGCCGCTGCCACCCCCCTGAGTTTGCTGGGCGCCGTTTTCCAGATGATCAGCCATGGTTTGATCTCGGCCCTGTTGTTCCTTTTGGTGGGCGTGGTGTACCGCAAAACCGGTACCCGTGACCTTGAGGTGCTGCGCGGTTTGCTCAATCCAGAGAGGGGTCTGCCCTTCATCGGTACTTTGATGATCCTGGGGGTAATGGCCAGCGCCGGCTTGCCGGGCATGGCTGGATTTATCTCAGAGTTTTTGGTGTTTCGCGGCAGTCTTGAGGCGTTCCCCTTGGCCACGTTGCTTTGCATGGTGGGTTCAGGTTTGACGGCGGTTTATTTCCTGCTGCTGGTGAACCGGGCCTTCTTTGGTCGCATGGCAATTACGCCCCCCGGGGATCCGGTGGCTGATGCCAGGCTCGACATCCGCCTGGCGGCCGTGGCGCCACGGGAAACGATTACGGCCACGGCCCTTGCCATCACCGTTATCGCGATTGGGCTTTTCCCCGCCTGGTTGGGCCGCATCAGTGAAACGGCCAGCACCACCATGGCGGGGCTACCGGCGTTGCTGGCGGCCCTCCAGAACAGTGGGGTGAGCTAATGCCGATTATTTCCGCCGATCTCACCCATGCCGGTGGCATGCCCACTGCCGCCGAACTGGAGGCCAAGTTGCTGGCGGGTCAGACCCTGTTGGCTGAAACACCCAACCACCTGATGCAGGTGGTGGATGTGCTCGAAAGCTATGGGGAGGTGCTTGATGCCTACAGCAAAAATCTTATTTACCAGGCTGAAAAGCAGTTTCTTAATCCGCTGCCCATCTTCCGTTACCTAGATGGAGACTTGAGCCCCGCCAAGATCTGGCGCCATCTAATCCATGACCGCCTCAATTTCGAATACGCCGAGTATTGCCAGAAGGCAATGTTTTGGCATGGCACCGGTGGTCTTGATGCCTACCTTGATTCCGATGCCTTCGCTGCCAATTGTGCCGCCATCATTGGCCGCAAGACCCGCCGGGATCCGATGCTGGCCTTGCTCCATCCGCTGTTCCCTAATTTCCTGCAGGAGCTGATCCGTTCCGCCGCCACCACCCATGCCCTTGGTCAGTTTTGGCGGGTGATGAGTGACTTATTCCTCGATCTGGCCCGGGCTGAAAAGGATGGCCAGCTAAGCACTGTGGCGGCGGTGGTTGATTTCCTGCGTCAGGGGCTGGTGGCGGCTGCCGCTGAGCCGATCAGCTACGGGGTGGAGTTGGCTGGTGAAAGATTTTGGGTGCTCCCACCGGAGGCCGGCCTCACCTTTTTGGCGGATGTGGCGGTGCCCTATGTGGAGGCTGTGTTCCTCAGGGGCATGCCCTTCTTGGGCACGGTGTCATTTAATGCCCAGGCCCAGCAGATTTCTCCGGATCAGAGCACCTTCACCTATGGCGCCCTGTTTGCTGATCCGCTGCCCAGCATGGGCGCTGGCATCCCCCCCAGCCTGCTGATGCAAGACATGTATCGCCATCTGCCAAAACGTTTGCACCAGTGGTATCTCCAAACCAGCAGAGGTGAAGGCGATGTGCGGGTAAAGATCTGCCTCAGCTTCCAAAAGTCAATGTTCTGCGTTACGAATGCCGCCATTGCCGGCACCTTCCCCTTTCAGCTAGATAACCCTGACGCCGATGCCCAGGCGGCCAACCGGGCCTATGCCGCCAGCTGGGCTGCGCGGCTGAGCAGCTCCCGTACGGATTGTCTCGACCCCTGTGATCTCTAAGGAGTGGCTCAGGTATTAAGGTCTGATGCATGGAGCAGCCCTGGATTCAACGGACCCGTCCCGACCGTCTTGAGCGGCGGATTGAGTTCGATGCCTACGAACCAACCCGCACCTTTCTTGAGCGCCTCAACGACCTCTCAGAACAGGAGGGCCGCTTCCCAGACATCAGTTTTGGGCGCACCTACGTGAATCTCACCCTGCGGCCTGAGCAGGAGGACGGGGAGATTGGTGATTCTGACACCAGCTTTGCAGCGGCCATTGATCAGCTGCTCCCGCCCCTAGGGGTTTAACGATTTTTACGTCGGGAATCGATTTGCAGTAGATCTTTCACCTGTTGCACTTGGTTAGCAAGATTCGGATCTGTGGCTAATTTCTTGTCTACCTGCTGCACCGCATACATCACTGTGGTGTGGTCTTTGCCGCCGAAATGATCGCCGATCTTTGGCAGGCTCAGGTCTGTGCACTGGCGCATTAGATGCATGCCCACCTGGCGGGCCTGGCTCACGGCCCGTTTGCGGCTACTGCTGCACATCTCCTCGGCTGATACCCCAAAGACTTCGGCCACCTTGTCGAGCACCAGCTTGGGGTTTACATCGGCATCGGGCATGCCGGTGCCCAGCAATGGTGCCACCGACTCCACGGTCATTGGTAAACCGGTTATCGAAGCGAAGGCCACCGCCCTGGTGAGCGCCCCCTCCAGCTCCCGAATGTTTGAAGTGAAGCGGCCAGCCAGGTACTGAATCAGGTCCCGCGGCAGTCGCATCTCCTCCTGCTCAGCTTTTTTGTGCAGGATTGCCATACGGGTTTCCAGGTCTGGTGCCTGAATGTCTGCGATCAGGCCCATGGAAAAGCGTGAGATCAAGCGTTCCTGTAGCCGTTGGATCTGGCTGGGGGGGCGGTCACTGGCAATCACGATCTGGCGACCCGCCTCGTGCAGCGCATTGAAGGTATGGAAGAACTCCTCCTGGGTGTATTCCTTCCCTTCGATGAATTGAATGTCATCTACCAGGATTAGATCTGCGGCCCGATAGCGGTCGCGGAAGGCCTGCATGCCGTCCTTGCGAATCGCCAGGATCAGGTCGTTGGTAAAGGTTTCCGTAGACACATAGAACACCCGTGCCTCGGGGGCGATCTCCAGCCGGTAGTGGCCGATTGCCTGCATCAGGTGGGTTTTGCCCAGGCCTACGCCGCCGCAGAGAAACAGGGGGTTGAATTCCCGGCCGGGGGCCTCGGCCACGGCCAGGGCCGCCGCATGGGCCATGCGGCTGTTGGGCCCCACCACAAACCGCTGGAACACATAGCGGGGGTTGAGGTTTGCTTTCAGGCGGGGTAGTGGGCCTGGGCTGGGGCTGGATTGCGCCACTGGTTTGGCCGGGGCCTCTGGCAGCGGAGGCAGCGGCTGCTGTTCGCTGCCCTCGGCGGCGCTGATCAGCACCTCCACTGGGCCGGCGGTGATGGCGCTGGCCACCTCAGCGATCAAGCCTTGGTAATTGCGCCGTAACCAGCCGGCGGCGAAGGAATTCGGCGCCTCCAGCTCCAGCCTTCCTGGCTTGCAGCTAAGGCATCGGGCAGGCCGGATCCAAGTTTCAAAGGTGGGTTTGCTGAGGTTCGACTGCAGTTCCTCCTGCACCCGTTCCCAGAGTTTCGTATCAGGGGGTGGGGATGCAGTCACGTGAGGAGAACCGATCCACCCTGGGCCGAGGACCGAATATAGGGGGAGCCCCCGGCCCCCACTGGCTGGCGCGATACTGCATTAATCCAAGTTTTTGTAGCTCTTCCCGGTGTCCCGAAACCCCTTAGCTGGTTTGCCAGTGGCTGCCTTGTTGGTGTTGGCCGGTTGTCAGTGGCCCTTCCAGCGCCAGGCCCCCCCCAAGGCCCCCCTGGTGAGTGATGGGCCCACGGCCGCCCCCCTGCAGCAGGGCAATAGTTTTGTGGCGGATGCGGTGGCCAAGGTGGGCCCTGCGGTTGTGCGAATCGACACCAAGAAAGAGGTGCTCAACCCGATGGGCGGCATATTCGGCTCAGGGCCGCCGGTGCAGGAGCAGCAGGGCTTGGGCTCCGGCTTCATTACCCGTTCCGATGGGGTGCTGCTTACCAATGCCCATGTGGTGGAAGGGGCTGACAATGTCTCGGTGACCCTGCCCGATGGCCGCAGTTACCCCGGCAAGGTGCTCGGGGCTGATCCACTCACTGACGTGGCGGTGGTGAAGGTGGCGGCCCAAGGGTTGCCGGTGGCCCCCCTTGGTAATTCGTCAGTGGTGCGTCCTGGCGAATGGGCGATTGCCATTGGCAACCCCCTAGGCCTTGATAACACTGTCACCCTGGGGATCGTGAGTGCCACGGCCCGCACCGATGCCCTTGGGGGGGGGCAACGGGTGGCTTTTATCCAAACCGATGCGGCGGTGAACCCTGGCAATAGCGGTGGTCCGCTGATCAATGATCGGGGCCAGGTGATTGGCATCAATACCGCTATTCGCCAGGCCCCAGGCGCTGGACTCAGTTTTGCGATCCCAATCAACAAGGCCCGCCTGGTGGCCCAGCAGATCCTGGAGCGGGGTCGCGCTAGCCATCCCTACCTGGGGGTGCGACTGCAGGCACTCACCCCCCAGTTGGCCCGCGAGGTGAATGCCACCGGCAACAGTTGTCGCTTGCCCGAACGCAATGGGGTGGTGGTGGTGGATGTGGTCGCCGCCAGTCCTGCCGCCCAGGGGGGACTGAAGACCTGTGATCTGATCGTTGAGGTGGCTGGCCAGGTGGTGAAGAGCCCTTCGGATGTGCAGGTGGCTGTGGATCGGGGCCAGGTGGGTGCTGATCTTTCGGTGACAGTTGATCGGGGAGGTCAGCCCCGCTCCTTGAAATTGCGCCCCGGTGAACTGCCCCGGCCCCAGGGCTAGGGGTACGAATTAGGGGCTCTGGCGAGCCCCTAGGGCTGCCGCTGAGCCAAACACCAGGGCCATAACTGCGTAGCCCATCGCCCAGGGGGCACCCACCCCCCAACCCAGGTGCAGCACCGTGTCTGTGGCGGTGAACTGCCAGGCATGGATCAAGCCCAGCCAGGCGGCGCCGGCGGCGATAGCCGCTAGTAGGGCGGCTCTCAAGAACTGGCGGTCAATCACGAATACGAGCATTGCCGCCAGCAGCATCGCCGCAATGATCTGACCCTGTTCGAGGGCAAATAGTCCTGCCGCCCAGATATCTGATTGCTCCAGGGAGCTGAGGATCCAGGGGCCGAAGGGGCGATCGCCGCCGCCAGCGGTACGCAGGCCAGCCTTTAAAAGCGTTGCCCCCCAGCCCGCCAGCCCTGGCATGAGCCCGAGCACCACCGCAGGCCCATGGCGCTCGGGGGTGGCCTGGAAGCTCTGGGCGGTGATTACCACGCCGATATAGAGAACGATGGCCATGCCGGCCTCAATCGGCACCAACTGACCCACCACCCCAAACAGGCCCCATAGGCAGCCCAGGGCCATCACTAGGCCATTGAGCCAGGAATAGCCAATGCGGGCCCCCATCGCTTTCCAGCCGGGATGGCCGATGTAGATGGTGGTGGGAAAACAGGAACCGAGGGCGGCGGCGGTGATGGTGCCGAGGCCATTGATTAGTAGCGAACTGCGCGCCGGATAGCGATCACCGGCGGCCTCGGCACTTTCCAGGTTTTGGAGCGATCCGAGGATGTTGAACAGACCCATGGGCACGATTACCCCCAGCCAGGGCAGCAGCTGCGAACGGCCATGCCAAAGGGCTGCGAGCTCTAGCCGGGGCAGATGCCAACCGATCTGTTGCAAACTTGCCTGCCAGCTGGCGGCATCGGTGGGGATCAGCCCCGTGGCCCAAGCCAGGGCCACCCCCAGCAGCACGGCCACCAAACCACCGGGCAGTGGTAGGCGCACCCCTCCGTAGTAGGTGACCAGGATCACGGCCAGCACCGACAGCCCCACCACCGGTTGGGCATAGGTTTGTAGCAGAAACCCCAGGGAGATGTAGCCCAGGGCTATGCCGGCCAGGGTGGAGAGCAGGGCGGCCCGGGGTAGCCAGCGCCGCAGGGCATCGGCCACGAAGGCACCGCCGGCCTCCAGCAGGCCAGAGCCCAGGCAGGCCATCAGGCCTGCCTCCCAGGAGAGCCGCACGGCGCTGGCCTCATCCAAGCCGCTTGACCGGGCCGCCAGCTTCACAGGCAACATCACCAGAAAGATGTAAGCGAATAGAGAAACAGTGTTGATGCCGTAGGGCAGGGCGGTGCGGTCTGACCGGCCCTCTCGCTGGCCCAGCTGATAGGCCTGCACCGCATAGGCCAGGTTGCCCATCAGCAGGCTGACGCCCACCCCTGGCAGAATCTTGCCAAATATCAACTCCGCCGGATAACCCAACACCCCGCCGCAGAGGGAAAGGATCAGCAGTAGTTGGATCAGGTTGTCGAGCCCGAGGCCCAGCCAGCCGTCCAGATCTCCCTTTACAAACCAGCGGGGGGTGCTCTGGGGCATCGGGGGGCAATTGGGCTGCTAGCCAGGCTCGCCCATGGGGGGCTGCCAACGCCAGGGGTTAGTGAGTTGGCTAAGCGCTTCACTGAAATGCCCCATGGTTGAGTGCTTAAAATCTGGGAAGGATTTTGCGAGCAGATAATCGTTTGTATCAACGCCCTAATCCTTTTATCGGTATTAAATGGATCCTGGTGTTTTTCCAGGTTGATCGGCCAATTTTGTTTAGTAAAAGATAGGCAGTCTTGGGCTAGTCTCTGCTCAATATCTAGTCAGCCTTGTTTCTTGGGTTTTTGTTGAAGTTTTTATTTTAGTTTTTCTTTGGAGTTTCTTTTTCTGTGATAGCGGTGGAATCTGTTCTGGGCGTTCGATTTCAGGTGAATACATTGAATTTGCTGCTTTTCCCTGCTTTTCGCGATTGCATTCTTGGCTCAGCTAAAACGTATTAAGTGATCTTATTTTTTGGCTGGTATTCGGCTATGGTTTTATTGGATCTTATCTGCTTCGATGGCTGGCGGTCTCGGCTATCCATGCTTGCTGGCCGCTGGTGTAGCCGGTGTGGGTTTAGCTCTGGGTTCTGATTTTAGCCTTGCCGCCAGCAAGGCAGCCCCTGCTAATCCGCTAATGGTGGGTGCGGCAGTGAGTTTAATTGAGCCGCTGCGGGCCCTGGCCCCTAGCTTTGCCAAGGCTCAAAAGTTGCCGACTCCCATTTTTAATTTTGCATCTTCTGGCGTGCTGCAAAAACAGATTCAGAAAGGTGCGCCCATTGATGTATTTGTTAGCGCTGCTCAAAAACAAATGGATGCTCTCGATAGGGCTGGCCTTCTGCTGCCTGGTAGCCGTCGCGATATCCTAAGCAATGATCTTGTGTTAGTTGTTCCTGCGGATGGAAATCTGAGAATCTTTTCAATTCCTGGGCTCACCGCTGACTCGGTTCGTAGGGTTGCCATTGGTGATAGTAGTGTTCCGGCTGGGGACTATGCGCGCCAAGTATTATTTTTCTTTGGGCTTTCTGATGCGCTGCAGGGAAAATTAGTGCCCCTTGGTTCGGTGAGAGCAGTGGCAAACGCTGTGGCGGCTGGCGATGTTGATGCTGGCTTTGTCTATCGCAGTGATGTCCAGAATGTGGCCAACTTGCGTATTGTTTTGGCTGCACCGCCCAAGAGCTATCAGCCAATTTTTTATAGCGCTGCAGTGATTAAAAGCAGTGTCCAGCCGCAGCAGGCTAAGGCCTATCTGTCGTCACTTACAACCCTCCAGGCGAGCCAGTTATTCAAGCGGTATGGCTTGATTCCCCTCTCCCTTGTTGGTGTTACTTCTGGCGCTAAATCTGGTACCAAATGATTCCCTTGGGGCCCCCTAGCTTCCTCAGCCACTGGTTAAGCCTTGACCTCTCCCCCCTCTGGCTATCGCTGCGCAGCGCCAGCCTGGCGGTGCTGCTGGTGGCTCCCCTTGGTGTTTACAGCGCCCAGCAGGTGCGCCTCTGGCATGGGGCAAAACGAACTGCAGCTGATCTGCTACTACTTTCGCCCTTGGTGTTGCCGCCAACGGTGCTTGGATTTATTTTGCTCGAATTACTTGGTCGCCATGGTCCCATCGGGGGGCCTTTGCATCAAATTGGTATTGAGATTATTTTTACTTGGCAGGCCACTGTGCTTAGTT